>SAMEA3663077__coassemble_113_pt1 | contig 36243 bp, 35 predicted proteins | sample SAMEA3663077__metabat2_low_PE_014 | metagenome-assembled genome bin SAMEA3663077 (sample SAMEA3663077) | pig gut metagenome | biome: pig gut; feature: pig-associated habitat; material: faeces | place: France | collected 2012
AGAAACACGCGCTTTGGGCATTGAAGTCGGTGATTTCATCTCATTTGACCCTCGTGTGGTTGTCACAGAATCAGGTTTCATCAAATCACGTCACTTAGATGATAAAGTTTCAGCAGCCATTCTCATCAAACTGCTTAAAACCTACAAGGAAGAAAATATCGCCTTACCATACACAACCCACTTCTATTTCTCAGCATTTGAAGAATTAGGACACGGTGCCAACTCAAGTATCCCAGCTGAAACTGTTGAATACCTTGCCGTTGACATGGGAGCCATGGGAGATGATCAACAAACAGACGAATACAGTGTATCAATCTGTGTCAAAGATGCTTCAGGACCTTACCATTACGAATTGCGTCAACACTTGGTCCATTTGGCTGAAGAAAATAAAATTCCTTATAAATTGGATATTTACCCATACTACGGCAGTGACGCTTCAGCAGCTCTTCGCGCAGGCGCTGAGGTCAAACACGCTCTATTTGGTGCAGGTATCGAATCAAGCCACTCATACGAACGTACGCACATCGATTCTGTTCAAGCAACCGAACGCCTCGTTGATGCTTACCTAAAAAGCCCAATTATTGATTAACATAGCAAAAAGGAAGATGACAACATCTTCCTTTTATTTTTGCTCATTAAAACTCAATATCAACCGCAATACCAAAGTGGTCGCTCACAATTGGTGAAGCACCGCCGTCAAATACAACCACAGACGACAAGACATCAATATCTTTACTTGTAAAGACGTGATCAACTTTTAGAGACTGCTTATTCCCTTCCCAACCGTCGATATCTTCGATGATGGTGTGATCACCTTGAATGACTTTTGCTACCTTGTGGCTATCTTGCAACTCAAGCGGGCTCTTTAAAACCATGTCATAACCAGCAGTATCTGTCGGGTTATTAAAATCTCCCATGAGCACCATTGGTTTTGGATAATCACTCAAAGCGGTTTCCAGCTTGTTCCATTCTTCTTCGAAGCCTTTGCCAAACCAAGACATATGCAAACTAACAACTGTAATAGGCTTTCCATCGGCTTTGGTTTCACCAACAAGGACACGTCGTGTGTGATAATCCGTTTCATCGTCCACATCAGACACTAAAACATCTTTGACTTTCAGTGGCTCTTTTGACAAGATAACAACACCCTCATTGTATTTGTCATAACCGATATGATTATAAGCCCAAGACCAGTAATAATGTCTGCCTTGGCTCTTAAGATAATTGACTAATTGTAGGGCATAATTGTCACGATGGAGTTCTGGACTACCTGGTAATTCCTCATACCCTTCAATCTCTTTGGTTAATAAACCACGAATATCTTGATTGATTTCTTGCAAACAAATCACATCATAATCTTCAATGTAAATGTGCTCCGCCAAATCGAATAATTTCTTTAATGAATTTGCCTCTAACCAAGAATGCGTATTAAGCGTTAAAAATTTAGCCATGTCTTTCTCCCCAAAAATCAAAGGAGAGTCCTCGATTCTTATCTTAGACTCTCTTTGCTTATTAGATATTCTAATCTTATAATTCTACTTTAGCAACCACTGTGTTGGCTTTTTGTTTACCAACTTTTGTCAAGGTTACTGATTTGATTTCAGCAGTATTTGTAAAGGCAACGATAACAGTTGTTTCACGTCCTGCAGATTCGATAGCTGCTAGGTCTGCTACTACAAGAAGATCGCCAGCTTTCACACGTTGACCTTCAGCCACTTTAACAGAGAATGGCACACCGTTAAGGGCTACTGTATCCAAACCAATGTGAACAAGCACTTCAAGTCCGTTATCTGTCAACAAACCAAAGGCGTGTTTTGTTGGGAAGACACTTGTCACGATACCTGATACAGGAGAGAAGATGTTACCATTTTCAGGTTCCACGATGAAACCATCACCCATCATTTTACCTGCAAAGACAGGGTCTTTAACGTCTGTGATTGGTCGTACTTCACCATCAACGATAGATTCAACCATTTCAACAGCACCTTTATAAGATACTTGAGTAACGTCGTGACCTTCTACTTCTGAAAAATCAATTTTTGGAACTTCAGCACCTGAGTCTAGGAAGTCTTGGATATCAGATTTCAAGATATCAGCTTTTGGTCCGTAAACCGCTTGAACACCATTACCTTTGATAATCAAGCCCATCGCACCAGCTTTTTTCCAAGTTTCTTCGTCACCGACTTTAGCAATATCTTTAACAGTTACACGAAGACGCGTCATACAAGCATCTACATCTTCAATGTTTTCACGTCCACCAAGAAGGTTGATGATTTGGATAACTTGAGTATCTGCGTGACCGATAGTGCCACCGTTTGATGAATCACCTGATGCTGCTGCATCTTCAGAATCCATATCGTCGTAGTTACCGTTACGACCTGGAGTTGCGTAGTTAAATTTCTTAATCATGAAGTCTGCGATGAAGTACATCAACACACCTGACAAGATTGAGCAAATAACAAAGTTGAATAAGTCGCCACCAAGTCCTGCTTTAATAGCCATCGGTGTACGTGTTAGCAATTCGATATTACCGAATGAGTGAAGACGTAGGTTTACCAAGTCAGCCAATGCAAATGTCAAACCTTGTACCACTGCATACACAACGTAAAGTGGCATCGCAACGAACATGAACATGTACTCGATTGGCTCAGTTACACCTGTTAGGAAAGTTGCTGCTGCTGTTGAGATAAACATAGCAGAGTATTTTTTCTTCTTGTCTGGGTCAACATTACGGTACATTGCATAAGCAACCCCCATCAAAGTACCAGTTGCACCAATCATTTGTCCAACTTTGAAACGAGCTGGAACAACTGTTGCAAGAAGGTTTTGGTATTCTGTTACATTAGAACCTTTAAGGTTGATAAGGTCAGTTACCCATGCCAACCAAAGTGGGTCTTGTCCAAATACTTCTGCACCTTGTTGAGCACCTGTAAGGATAACGTAAGTACCACCAAGAGAAGTGTAGTTCATTGGGATTGTAATCATGTGGTGCAAACCAAATGGTAGAAGCAAACGCTCTAACGTACCATACAAGAATGGCGCCAAGAATGGAGCAGAATCTTGTGATGATGCAATCCATGTACCAAATCCATTGATACCTGATTGGATGATTGGCCAAACAACAGCCATGATCAAACCAACGATTATTGCACGGAAGATAACGACAAATGGAACAAAACGTTTTCCGTTAAAGAATGACAAAACATCTGGCAATTTACGGTAGTTGTAGTATTTGTTGTAAGCTGTTGCCCCTACAAAACCTGAGATGATTCCGACAAAGACACCCATGTTAAGAGCAGGTTGTCCAAGAATGTCAACGAAATAGTCAGAAACAAGCATTGGTGAACCAAGAACGTTGTGAACCACACTTGTTCCATCTTCAATCATATCAAGGGTAACACCATAAACGTGACCTGTGATAAGATTGATCAAAATAAATGCAATACCAGCTGCGAACGCACCACCTGCACGCTCCTTAGCCCAGCTACCCCCGATAGCTAATGCAAAGAGAATGTGAAGGTTATTGATAATTCCCCAACCAATTTGGGCAATAACGTTACCAACAGTTGCTAAGATAGCTGAGTCGGCATTGATCAGAGGAAGTGAGTTTCCGATACTAACCATCAACCCTGCTGCTGGCATAACAGCAATAACAACCATCAAGCATTTACCGAACTTTTGCCAAAATTCAAAGCTGGTTAACTTTTGAAATGCTTTCTTCATGTAATAACTCCTTAAACCTTTTTGCTAATAAACCAATTGCTTTTTGACTTAAAAAAATAATGCCATCTATTTTTCCATTTAAAAAGAGATTGATTTGCGCTTAAAGCTACGCAAACGTTTGCGTTGCTTTGATGATTTTATTATAGCACGTATTTTCATTTTGTAAAGCGTTTTCTGAATTTTTTTAAAAAAAGCTTTTTAGAACTTGAAAACAGTTACAACTGTGCGCTTATCCTCTTTTAAGACAACCAAAAAAGCAAGGATATTTCGACCTTATTTGCTTAATTAAAAATATATTAAAACACCACTAGATAACTAGTGATGCCTGTCAAATAATAATAAGGCCTACTAGAAACACTCTAGTCGAGAACCTTAGACCTTACAAATCATTTCTCTTGTCATACCTGCTACTGCATTAATTTAAAAATCGATCCATAATGCACCGAACCACCACCATGGTATTTATCTTAGGTATGACCTGTTAGTTTGAGCAAGTCAAGCGTCAAATTCTTTTACAAGTAATGATCTTTCATCTCTCCCTAGGAAAACCTAGTCCCCCTAACAATCGTTTTTTAGCATCGCCAAATCAAACAATTGTTGCATAAGTACTATCAGTAAATACTTATAAGAATACTATACCATAAAAAAAGTGAAATTTACAGAATTTTCAAATATGAAAATAAATTTTTTATTCTCACATCTGATAATCAGATGTTTTTAGTCATTTCTCGGTTATTCGGTTATAATGGTAAGAAAAGGAGGTTTTTGAGATGCGTTTTAAAGGATTGCTTTTGGCTTTTTTGCTACTTACTTTTCGTATTTGGCCATTTTAAAGAAATAATTATCAAAATCTGAGTGCAAAGGCTCAGATTTTTTCTATCAATCCAAAGGCTGCAAGACGCTCAGTCAGCAAATCAGCCAAGGTCGGATTGCCCACTTTTTTAACCATATCAATATAATCTTTGATAGGTGTCACACTTACCAAAGAGCCATTGAGGTAATCAAGTACTTGTCGCAAAAGGTCAAGACGCTCAAGGCAAACATATCTTGATAAGTCAGCAAAGCTTCCAATTTTTCCATAAAATAAGGAATGTGATGCAACTCACGCCGCTCAATTAAGGCAAACATGATATTTAAAAAGATCAACTCAGCTGTCTTTCTGTGCTGAGGCAAGGTTTGGTAAAAGCTATCCCGCTCAGCAAAGGCTTTACCCAAAAAAATCAAATCCTTACTAGACAAGATAGACATGGTATTGCCAAACAAGTAGAGTTCGTATTCTGTCCACTCCTCGATGCCATAGAGATAATCTGTCAAAAAAGCCTTGTCTGCTTCTGAAATCGCATAAACTGGGTCAAGCGACTGAATAGCACTCGCCACATCGATGGCATTCAAACGCGTGTAAACATCGGTATCTGCCACATCATGTATCAAAGCTTTTAAACCATCAACATCACCTGTCAATTGAAGCATCGCAATTTGCTTGCCTTTAGAAAAGAAGGGGCTCTCTTGGTAATGGTTAAGAGCGTGGCCAAATTCTGCTAAACTCATGTGAATGCCAGACAGCGCAACCAACAACTTATCTGCCGCAATCATGGTCTGCCCATTTTCAAATTTAGAGAGTTGGGAAAGGGATAATTGTTGGTTAGCAACGTCTTTTAATTTCAAACCACGCGCTAAGCGTAATTCCCGATACAATTCCCCAATCTGCAGGAATTCTTTATCATCCAATACCCTCACCTCCATCTGCAAACCTTATCATGTGTCATATTTGTCCTATTATATCAAATTTTAAGGGAAAAACTAAAAAAAAGAAGCTAAGAGAAACCTCTTAACTTCTTTATCGAGTAAAATCTGACTAGAGTGGATAATTAGAAGCCACCCATCATTGATGGATCCATACCTGGAGCAGGTTGTGCTGGAGCAGCAGGTTCCGGTTTGTTAGCCACGACAGCTTCTGTCGTCAAAATCAAACTAGCAACAGAGGCAGCGTTTTGAAGAGCTGAACGTGTTACTTTCACTGGGTCGATGATACCAGCTTCAACCATATCTACCCATTCACCGTTAGCAGCGTTGAAACCTGTACCAAGTGATTCATTTTTCAAACGTTCAATGACAACTGAACCTTCGTAACCAGCGTTTGTTGCAATTTGACGAACAGGTTCTTCCAAGGCACGAAGTACGATGTTACGTCCTGTTGCTTCGTCACCTTCCAATTCAAGTTCTGCAACTTTTGAAATGACATTAACAAGTGCTGTACCACCACCAGCAACGATACCTTCTTCAACGGCAGCACGTGTCGCGTTAAGGGCATCTTCAATACGCAATTTCATTTCTTTCAATTCTGTTTCTGTTGCAGCGCCGACTTTAATTACGGCAACACCACCTGCTAATTTAGCAAGACGTTCTTGCAATTTTTCACGGTCAAATTCAGATGTTGTTGCAGCCAATTGTGATTTAATTACATTGACACGGTCAGCAATAGCAGCGCTATCACCAGCACCTTCCACTATAACTGTACTGTCTTTATCAACGGTTACTTTAGCGGCTTGTCCAAGAGCAGTCATGTTTGCGTCTTTCAACTCAAGACCAAGGTCTTCAGTAATCACTGTACCACCTGTCAAGATAGCAATATCTTCAAGCATGGCTTTACGACGATCACCAAAGCCTGGTGCTTTAACCGCTACGACATTAAAGGTACCACGGATTTTGTTAAGAACAAGTGTTGGAAGAGCTTCACCATCGATATCATCGGCAATAATAAGAAGCGGACGGCTTGTTTTCAAGACTTCTTCAAGCAATGGCAAGATGTCTTGAATATTTGAGATTTTCTTATCGGTAATCAAGATATAAGGGTTGTCAAGTTCAGCAACCATTTTTTCATTGTCAGTTACCATATATTGTGACAAGTAACCACGGTCAAATTGCATCCCTTCAACCACGTCAAGTTCTGTTTCCATACCACGTGATTCTTCGATTGTGATAACACCGTCATTACCAACTTTTTCCATAGCTTCTGAGATGTATTCACCAACTTTTTCAGAACGTGATGATACGGCAGCAACTTGGGCAATTGCTTCCTTGTTAGCAACTGGTTGTGCAATTGATTTCAAAGCATCGACAGCTACTGAAACCGCAGATTCGATACCGCGACGAATACCAATTGGATTTGCTCCTGCAGTCACGTTTTTAAGACCTTCACGCACGATAGCTTGTGTTAAAACAGTCGCAGTTGTTGTACCATCACCAGCGATATCATTTGTTTTAGAGGCAACTTCTGATACCAATTTAGCACCCATATTTTCAAAATGGTCTTCTAATTCGATTTCTTTGGCGATTGTCACACCATCATTCGTGATCAATGGTGAACCAAATGATTTTTCAAGTACCACATTGCGTCCTTTAGGACCTAAGGTTACTTTCACCGTATCTGCTAAAATATCAACCCCGCGTACCATACTTTCACGCGCATCTGATGAAAATTTAATATCTTTAACCATAATATATCCCTCTTTTAACTTTAATAGATTAACGTACCACTGACGTTTTTATTAAGCTAATACCGCTAAAATTTCTGCTTCACGAACAATCATGACTTTGTCGTCACCATCTTTGACTTCAATTCCAGAACCATGTTCAATAAGAACCTTGTCACCGGCAGCAACACTTGGTGCTACCAATTCACCAGTCAACGTACGGCTACCTTCACCGACAGACACAACAGTCGCTACTTGTGTTCTTTCTTTACTTACTCCAGCTAGGACAAGACCACCAACGGTTTGTTCTTTTTCTTCTTCGACTTTTAAAACAACACGATCTCCTAATGGTTTTAACATGCCTTTTGCCTCCAAATTTCTTATTTATCCTGAGAAATAGAAACCTAAATCTCAAATTAGCACTCTACACTCTTTAGTGCTAACTCATTACAATAACTATTTTAGCACTTGGTCAGAAATAGTCAAGAAAAAAACTCAATTTCTAAAAAATAAGTCAAGCAGTTATTTGAGCATTGAAAAAGTTCCTAGCTGGGAGATTATCAGCATTAGGAACTTTTTCAATATTATGTCAAGGGGAAAAATAAACTACTTTTGATATGATTGCAACCTAAATTCAAGGTCTCCTATCACTTTTTCAATATTTTGTTTTCCACGATAAATACCATAGCCAAATAATAACATACCAATAGCGCCAATAAAAATTAGAACGCATCCTATAACAAATAGAAGGAGATTGGTTTCATGAAAAAAATATGACATTAGCAACCCCAAACTGACCACTATAAAAAATAAAGTGAGCCATCGATTAAGATTTTCAATCATATGTTTTTGATAAGCTATCTCTAGCTTATAACCTTTAAGTAACTCTGATTTAGTCATTATTTTCTCCCTTTACACATCTGTTAACTAATATGATAAGCCTGGATTGAAGAAACCTGTAATAACTCCCACGAAAGCAATAACTACAAGTAATAGCATAACTTTAAGAGGTGAGATATTCTTTTTAGCCATCAACCACCAACAAAAGACTATAAAGATTGCCGTAAGTAAACCTGGATAAACTTCATCCAGTTTATCCTGTAGAACCAAATAAGGATTTTTAGCGCTACCTAGTTGGAATGAGGTCTTAACAGACACCCAAGTTGCTGCAACACCACCGACAACCATACCACCAACAATAGAAACAGCTTTACGAATAGCCTGTCCCTGAGCTCCTACTAGAAATTCAACTGCTTTATCTCCAAGTTCATATCCTTTGAAGTAGGCAAATCGCATTCCTAAGTAAGCAAGGACGTTCCAAACTATAATATAGAAAATAGCACCAATCGGTGATCCGCCTGTTGACAGGCCAATAGCAATTCCTAGGATAACTGGAATCAAAGTACCAACTACTAAAGAATCACCTATACCAGCAACAGGTCCCATCAACCCCGCACGAAGACCATTTATAGTTTCATCATCAACTTCTTCTGAACCATTAGCACGTGCTTCTTCTAATCCTGCTGTAATTCCGACAATAAGAGTACCTAATTGAGGTTCAGTATTAAAGAATGCTGTATAGGTCTGCATTGAACGTGCTTTATCTTCTTGATCCTCGTATAATTCTTCTACGATTGGAAGCATAGAAGTAAGATAACCAAAGGTTTGCATATGTTCTTGTGAAAAGCATGTTAAATTACCATAATACCAATGATGAAAAGATTTTAATAATGTTTTCTTTGTTAATTTTTTTTGAGCCATTTATATATCCTCCTCATCATCGTTATCAAAGTTATCAGCTGATACGGCTGATACTCTCACATTTTTAGCCATTTCAAGTTCGTAGAATAATACAGCAAAAATTAATGAAATAACTGCACATGATACCAAGTTCAATCCAAGTGATGCTGCTAAAGTAAATCCTACAAAAAACGGAATAAAGTCGGTCACTTTTTCAACAATTTGTTTTAAAAGAATAGCAATTCCGACACATGGCAATAAAGCACCAACTGTAAAAAGGGTTTTCATTGGAATGCCGTCCATTGGAAGAGCATCTTTCATTGCTGTTACAGCTGTTGCTCCAAGTTTACACATCACTAATGTAGGTAAGAATGAAAACACAAGATGAGATACCCATGGATAAAGCCAGTCAACTTTATAAAGTTGTCTAAATTGCCCTTTCTCTACTGCACGCCATCCAATATGCTGCCAAACAAGATTCATTGTAGCCGTACCATAAAACAAAACCGTACCAATAGTACCAACAAGTGTTCCCATAGATTTAGCTAAGTTAGCTGCATCTGCTGAATCTGCTGATAAGCCTTGTGAATGAATAGCCACCATAGCTAACGGAATTCCAATATAAGATACTGCACGCACATCTGCTGAAACAGTTCCACCTGGTGTAACAAGAGCAATATAAACCAATTGCATTGCTACACCACAAATAATTCCGGTTTTTATATCTCCCAAAATAAGACCACAAACAAGACCACCGACTAATGGACGACCTAAAGTATAGTTACCAATAGTCGTTCCTGCTAGTCCCGGCATCGAAGACAAACACGCAAACAGGCCTAATATGGCTGCTTGAAACCAAGAAATTGTCATAATGTTTCTCCTTCATTCAATACAAAGAGCACTTACAGGTGAGTTTATTTCAATCACCAAATACATTTTACTAATTATATGTGCTATTTTCGTATATAATCAACTAAGCATTAATTGATACTTTTACCAAAGCTATAATAGTTTCCTTACATTAATAGCCTACTTTAGATTTAAAATCTGACCAATAACCAATCGAAACATCTGGTAAAAGTTGAAATTTCACTTTATAGCCTGCTTTCTCAATAGCTTCAATAGCATCTGCTTCTTCTTGTGTAATAGATTGATTATTTCCCAATTTAACTGCTCCTGGCCTATCATTACATGGCCCAACAATAATTTCCTTTACATCACCAGGAACAAACCCTTGATCTACAAGAATTTTTTTCATATCGATTGGATTTTTAGTAATCACAAAATAACGAGTATCTGAATCCAATACTTTTTGAGATTTTTGCCCAAAAGAATCGACTGACCAAACGAAAGTTTTCTTATCAGATGCCCTCTTATAAGCCTGTTTCAATACTTTATTTTTCGAAGCGGCGTCATTTACGGCAATTAAACCATCACAAGGATACTCTTTTGCCCAACGTGTTACTGTTTGCCCATGGATCATACGATCGTCAATACGTACAAATGATTTAAAGCTTTTATCAATTTTGGACTATTAGCGCTAACAGGATTGATAATAATGATATCAACTTCTTTTTGGATAAATGAGTCAATTTGTTGTTTTTGTTTATCTACATCTAGAGCGGGATCTCTAGTGTACAAAATATCATTATTCTCTTTAACAACCTTTTCAATTTCGTTGTTTAATACCTTATAAAAATCATTATTCATCGTCATATAGGTGGCACCAATTTTGATGCGACTCGAATTTGAGGGAAATATTTTATAATTTAAATAAGAGCCAATTACTATCAAAAAACCAAAGATGGCGCTCACTAAAATACCTAAATTTTTTTGTTTTTTCATTCTATACCTTTTCAATAATCTCTGAAAAACCAATAATTATTTTATCTTAATTATAACATTTTTAAATTGTATATACAATTCAGTCAAAAAGTATAGATAACACTTAAACTTCAACTATCATCCAACAAAAAACAGCCCAAGTCAAAAACTTGAACTGTTTCATATTAAAACGGGAGTTCCTCTTCTTCTAGTACGAGGTCGGCTAGGTTGTTTGGGGTGTTGTTTTCTCGCATGGCACGTTTGGTGCGGCTTTCTAGTTACTGGAAAGAATGACATAGGACTTCGGTCACGTACTGCGTCTGTCCATTTTTATCGTATTTGCGTGTGCGAAGTTCGCCATCGACTGATATGAGGCTACCTTTTCCCGCGTAAGACGTTAGGGTTTCTGCCAAACGTCCCCAAACCACAAGGGAAATAAAATCCGCATCACGTTCCCCATTTTGCGATTTAAATCGTCTATTAACTGCCAAAGTCACGCGTGTGACTGATTTATCGTTTGGTGTTGTCACCAGCTCTGGTTGTACAGTCAGGCGACCAATCATAATAACTTTATTGTACATAAGCTTCCTCCTATCTTATTATTCGAAAAACAAGAGAAAAAAGAGCTGGAAACTCCAACTCCTTTCATTACTATTGAGCTTTCCAGTGTTTTTCTGGATCAAAGGCTTCGCCAACCACTGCTGTATCATCCAATTCAATGATCCCACGTTTTTGTGGCGCATTTGGAAGAGCCAATTCACGAGGTGAGCACATCATCCCAAAACTCTTTTCACCGCGAAGGGCACCTGGGAAAATCAAACTACCGTTTGGCATCATTGCACCTGGAAGAGCAACAATAGTTTTTAAGCCAACTGCTGCATTTGGCGCTCCTGCAACAATTTGAACGGTTTTATCATCTGAGATTTTCACTTGGCAAATATTCAAGTGGTCACTGTCTGAATGAGCAGCCATTTCTTTGATTTGACCAACGACAAATTTTGGTGATGGGTCATTTTCCAATTGCTCGCTGAAGTCTTCTTTTGTCAATTCAGCGTTAAGGGTTGCCACATCTTGGTCAGACAAGGTCACTTGACCCTTACCACTAATCGCAATCAAGCTTGACACATCAAAAATATTCCAAGCAACTGTTTCACCATTTTTTTCAAGAAATACGCGTGATACCTTGCCTTTGCGTTCGTAATCAAGCTTAGCACCCTTGCTATCTTTGACAATCACCATAAGGACATCACCGACGTGTTCTTTGTTGTACGTAAAAATCATTTTCTCTCCTATTTCAATTCAGCTAAAAAGCTGTTAATTTCTGCTCTGGTTTTGCGTAATTTGTTGACTAAACGCCCGATTTCTTTGCCATTTTCGGTCACTACAAAACTTGGAATACCAAAAATATCCCAGCGTTGTGCGACTTCCATAAATTCGTCACGATCAACACGGACAAAGGTAAATTCAGGATTTTCAGTTTCAATCTCTGGCATGACAGGATAGATAAATTGGCAATCTGGGCACCAATTTGCCGTAAAAAAGAAAACCACTTTGCCAGGTTTTTCCAAATAAGTCGCCATTTCTTCATAAGACGCTGGACTAATCATTTTTTCTCCTCCACATAGCTAATGTCACCCCTTTGGTGAACAAATCGAAAAGTACGACCATCTGTCAGGACAACACCACCTGTCGTTGTTGTTTTGTCAGACTCAAAATGATTCACATAAAGAACCAAAATAGAACCAAGCTGACTAAAACAATCACGCACTTCTCTTTTAACTCTTTCTTGCCGTTTCTTTTCCTGTTGCTTGCTTAACATTGTGCTAAAGGCGATAAGACCAGTCACTCCCACCACACTAGAGCCCAAAAGGAAACTGCTTTTTTTACTTATCATACGCTTTATTTTACCATTTTTATGCTAAAATAGAAAATATAGAATCGAGGTTTTTATGTCAGAATTATTTTCTAAAATAAAAGAAGTTACAGAACTTGATGGTATTGCAGGCTATGAGTACAACGTTCGAGACTTTTTACGTTCGAAAATCACGCCACTAGTTGATGACGTGCAAACAGATGGTCTGGGCGGTATTTTTGGAATCAAAAACTCTGATGCCAAAGAGGCTCCACGTATCATGGTGGCCTCTCACATGGACGAAGTCGGTTTTATGGTGAGCGACATCAAAGCAGATGGGACAATGCGTGCCGTGGGTATCGGCGGCTGGAACCCTTTGGTTTTGAGTTCGCAACGTTTTACCCTTTACACTCGTGAAGGTCGTGCCATTCCAGTTGTATCTGGTTCTGTTCCACCACATTTTCTTCGTGGGGCAAATGGCTCTGCATCACTTCCAAAAATCGATGACATTATTTTTGATGCTGGATTTGCAGACAAGGCAGAAGCAGAAAGCTTTGGTGTCCTTCCTGGTGATATCATTGTACCAAAATCAGAAACCGTCCTTACGGCTAACCAAAAAAATGTGATTTCTAAAGCTTGGGATAATCGCTTTGGTATTTTAATGATGACTGAATTGCTCGAAAGCCTTAAAGGAAAACGCTTGGACAACACCCTTATCGCTGGGGCAAATGTTCAAGAAGAAGTTGGGCTGCGTGGGGCACACGTGTCAACAACCAAATTCAAACCTGAACTCTTCTTTGCCGTTGATTGTTCACCTGCGGGAGATATTTATGGCAACCAAGGTACAATTGGCGACGGAACCCTTTTCCGTTTCTACGACCCAGGCCACATCATGCTAAAAAATATGCGTGATTTCCTTTTGACAACTGCCGAAGAAGCTGGTATCAAATACCAATATTATCCTTCTAAAGGGGGAACAGACGCTGGTGCTGCCCACCTTCAAAATGAGGGTATCCCATCAACAACTATCGGTGTTTGTGCCCGTTACATTCACTCACACCAAACCCTTTACGCTATGGATGACTTCTTACAAGCCCAAGCCTTCTTACAAGCTATTGTTAACAAATTAGACCGCTCAACTGTTGATTTAATCAAAAATTATTAGAGAGGAATGAAGGAAGCATGAAAATTGGATTTATCGGAGTTGGTAAAATGGCCTCTGCCATTATCAACGGACTCAAGACAACATCGCATGACATTATCATTTCAGGGTCATCACTAGCTCGCTCACGCGAAATAGCTGAGCAGCTAAATGTAACGGCAGCACCATCACACCAAGAACTCATTGACCAAGTGGATTTGGTTGTCCTTGGTATCAAGCCACAAATGTTTGAACCTGTTCTTTCCGAACTTCATTTTCATCAACCTATTCTATCAATGGCTGCAGGTGTCACCTTGGAGCGTCTTGGCAAATTAACAAGCCCTGAACTGCCCTTGATTCGCATCATGCCAAATATCAACGCACAAATTTTAAAAAGTACAACGGCTATTTGCATCAATGAACACGTTTCTGAAGAACTGCTCACAAGCGCTAAAGAAATCACGGACAGTTTTGGTACAACATTTGACATACCAGAAAAAGATTTCGACACCTTTACAGCCCTTGCTGGTTCTAGTCCAGCCTACATTTACCTATTTATCGAAGCGCTCGCCAAAGCGGGTGTCAAATACGGTATTCCAAAGGGAAAATCATTAGAAATTGTCACACAAACGGTCCTAGCCAGCGCTGAAAATTTGCTGCAAGGGGCTGATAGCCCACACGATTTGATTGATAAAATCTCAAGTCCTGGTGGTACAACTATCGCAGGATTGCTTGACCTTGAAAAAACAGGTTTAACAGCTAGCGTCATCTCTAGCATTGATGCCACAATTGATAAAGCCAAAAACTTATAATAGTCAAAAAGCTGAGCGAAAGCCCAGCTTTTTTTATAACAATAACATGAAAAGCACACCCAAAGCATTGTTAATAAAATGAACAGCTATCGTGTACTCGAGCTTTTGCGTACGGTGATAAATGAGAGCGAGAACCAACCCCATACCGCCATAAATAATCCAACTTCCAAGGTCAGTCGGCATGTGCAACAAGCCAAACAAGAAAGAACTTAACAAAACACCAAGGTAAGAATTGTTAAAGACCTTTCCTAAAATCAGCCCTCGCATGACCGTTTCTTCCACAATCGGTGCAGTAATCACCGTCAACGTAATTAGCAATATTGGCGACATACCAACTTGCTCAATCGCTGCTTGATTGCCTGTATTGGCGTCAAGGCCTTTTTCCAAAACCAAAATGACACCACCAATATATTTGACAACCGTCAAGGCCGTAAAGCCAATAAGAATGATTTTCCAAGCCTGCCAGGTTTTTAAATCCTCCAACTGTTTCAAAAAACCAACACGCCTAGCAACGTAAATCGTAAAAATTGACACCACCAGCAAAGCCAAAGTAATTCCCAAAGTTTGGTTGAATGGTTGGTTAGCTCTAATAAAAACCGTTGGCAATTGTTCTAAAAAAATCAGAGCAAAAGCCAAGAAAAAATAACCCACGGCCGTTACAAATCGTTTCATTTCATCATCTCTCCTAACATCCTGTTTCGTACTATTGTAAACAAAATCCAGCCCAAAAACAATCCAAACAACTGCAAAAAAGCTGACCCAAATGGGCCAGCTTTAATGGTCTTATCATATTTAATAATTGATAACTTCGTTAGTTGCGTTTTTAAAACGCTCAACATCACGCGCAATCACGAGTTCCTCATCTGTTGGGATGACCATAACTTTCACGCGTGCTTGATCCGTTGAAATCACGCCATAAGCACCTGGTACATTCTTAGCAGGATCAATATCCACACCAAACCAAGTCATGCCAGCAATAATATCCTCACGCACGACATCTGAATTTTCACCAATACCAGCCGTAAAGATAACTGCATCTGCGCCATTTAACACAGCAAAGTACTGCGCAATGTATTTTCGCAAACGGTCGATATACATATCATAAGCTAACTCGCAATTAGCATCTCCAGCTTCTTTGCCAGCAAGAATATCACGCATATCACTTGATTTTTCAGAAACACCAAGAAGCCCTGACTGACGGTTTAGCACTGTTCGAATGTCGTCAGACGTATTGAGTTCAGGATCTGAATCCATTAAGAAAGCAATCACACCAGGATCAATACTTCCTGAACGTGTCCCCATCATGGTACCACCAAGCGGTGTCAAGCCCATTGACGTATCAACCGATTGACCGCCCTTAACCGCAGTAACTGAAACCCCATTACCAATGTGGCAAGTAATCAATTTCAACTCTTCCAATGGTTTTCCAAGGACTTTGGCAGCTTCTTGGGCGACGTATTGATGACTAGTCCCGTGTGCTCCATATTTACGTACCTTGTATTCTTTGTAGTAGCGGTTCGCAATTGGGTAGCGATAAGCGACTTTTGGCATTGATGTGTGAAAAGCCGTATCAAAAACAACGACACTGGTAATATCTGGCAAAAGCTCTTTAAAGGCTTTGATACCAAGGACTGCTCCAGGGTTGTGTAGAGGAGCCAAAGTTGACAACCCTTCCACTTTTTGAATGACATCATCCGTCACCAATGCAGACTCTTTAAAATATTCGCCACCAGCCACAACACGATGTCCGACACCGTCAATTTCGTCATAGCCTGTGATAATAGCCATCAAAATCAAATTATCCAACAAAATTTTAACAGCTGCCGTATGGTCTGGAATATCTCTTGTTTCTGAATGAGTTTTCCCTTTGAATTTAACCGTAGAAATCCCACAAGAAAGACCAATACGCTCAACTAACCCTTTTGCAATAACCTCTTCTTCTGGCATATTGTATAATTGCCATTTTAGACTTGAGCTTCCTGCATTGATAGAAATCGTTTTTGCCATAACTTTACCTCTAAAGCGCTTTCTTAATATAACTCATTCTATCATATTTTTTTAGAAAAGCCTATTGTCTTTTTTCCAATTTTGAAATTCTTTTACAAAATCTTCCAAAACAGCTTGTTCTTTCAAATCTACCAAGGGGTAAACAAAAGTTTCCACTGGATGAGTGGATTGTTTTTTGAAAACAAAGATGGACTTGGTGCTGGCTGCACTACCAAATAAGGTTTCAGGCAAGGTAATGACCGCAATCACATCTGCATAGCCTTTTAACCACTCTTTAAGCAAATCACTCTGTGGACTTGTCAACAAATCAGACGGTGCTAAAAAGATAGCCAAACCATCTTTTTTCAGGTATTTCAAAGATTGCTCCATTAACAAATGGTGAGCGTAGGTGTGTTCTTTGCTGCTAGCCACTTGGTAACGTTTAGCAATGGCATCATTAGGATAAAAACCGACTGGTAAATCACTAATAATCACATCGCTTTCTTTTAAAATTTGTGGGCGTACAGCATCCTCTTGGATAAACTGAGCAGATGAGCCCATCACTTCAGCGATACTAGCAGATAAATCAATCAATAAATCATCCACTTCAATACCAAGATAGTTCAGGGTTTTGGAACTGTTTGTTAATAAAGTTTCAGCCAAATTTCCCGTTCCACTACCGATTTCTAACACATCAACCGTATCAGGGGCTGTTAAGCTTTCTACTAAAAATAGTAAGATAAATCCCACGCTATCTGGTGTGAATTGGTGATTGGCTTGTAATTGCTCGGTTTGAGCTGCCTTAATGAAAATAAATTGAAAGGCTCTACGCCACTCTTCCTGACTTAATTGCAATTGACGTAGTTTGTCATTATTTGCAGCTACTTCCTCACTTGCACCTTCTTCTCCAAGATAAAACGAGTTTTGTTCAATCAGGGCATCGTAAAGATGTGTTTTCAACTCATTTTCAATCAATTGGATATTTTCTAAAATGAAATCGTAGGCTTGTTCGATTTTTTCAAAATTCATAGCTTCCTCCGCACGTTTTATCATATCAAAAAATAAGAAAAATGGGAAGAAGTCACCTTTTTCAAAAAAAGTCACTAATCATTTTCATCATTTCTGTGAAATTGGTATTGAAATTCTTTCTGATTGGCTAAGGTGACGGTGATATGAATATGCTGACCTTGAATGTGATATTGAGCCTTGCCTTTGTCAAAATGCATTTGTCCTGAATGTTCCTTGGCAAACTTATCCACTACTTTTGCCATCAGATAAGCCTGACTTGAGGCTCGCTGCGCTTGGTGTTTTTGCTCAACTGCTACCACGCGCCCCAAATAAAACTGCAAAACCAAGGCAAATACAGCTACCATGAGCAAAGAATACAGCAAAATACCAGCCTTAACCTTCCGTCTTAAAAGTGTAAACAAATTCTCTCTCCATACGATTTTTGAAGCCAAGTTTGATCGTTACTTGCTGACCGTCTTGTGATATGCTCGATGATTGCAAGCCAAAAAGCATGGGTTGGTAACCACGACCAGAAGCGTTTGTTTTGCGAAAATCATGGCTGTTAGATTGACCAAAAGCTAGGTGCTGATTGGCTTTAGTGACATACAGTTTATTAGATGCTACTCTGTCTAATTGGCCCCCCTCTAGTTCCGAGCGTAATTGCTGGGAAAATAAAAGCCACTCTTCTTCCTGATTGTTGGATAGGTAGTGGATATTGGCTTTGACCGAACATGCTAAACCGTCATAAACCAAGACCGTTCCTGCGATAACCAGCAACGCCACCAAGCATTCTAAAAGGGTGAATGCTTTTAGTCTAGTCTTTTTTAATGTGTAATATCCGTTTTTTTCCTTCATAAACTAAAAGCTCACCTTCTTGTTCTACAATGCTGACCTCAACCCCATTGATTGCCAAATGACCTTGTTCTGTTTGAATCGCCATTGTTGCCACATTTAATACTGCTTGTTGGTGCAGGCTTGCTTGCATCTGTTGCCTGCTTTTGGTGACTTCTCCCAAAACAAGACTGGTAATGGTCGCCATTAAGCCCAAGGCAACTAAACTCTCAAGGAGTATGTAGGCGGCTACTCTCTGTTTTTTTATATTTACCACTCCCTAAATACAATTGATAATAAATCTCTTTGTCTTGTAATTGAAAAACAACCTTGCCCAAAGATGAATTGCCCCCTTCCTTGCTCAATACAATCTGCTCGGTATCTCCCACTTTTACCTGACGTGGAAGGCTCACCTTAGACACGCCATTTGAAATCGCATCTTCTGAAATAGTCAAAGTCATTGCTCTTTGGTTAACGTTGGCTAGCGTTTGCGTATCGCGATAAAGATTTTCAAACGATAAAAAGAACAAGGTTTCTTCCACACTTTGAAAAATACCGTTTAGCGAACCCGACAAACTCATGACCATAAAACACGTTATGCCCAAAGTCACCAAGGATTCCAAAATGGTAAAAGCTGGAACACCTTTATTGCTTAGTTTTGCGATAGGTTTCGGCTTGATCATCTGTAATATAACCCGCTTTAACAAGTTGTTCAATGCTTGGTTTCTCACCTTCTTTGAGTTCATAAAGCGATAGCTGACTTTCTACCACCTTGACCACTGCCTTGTTACCTTTTTCACGCACCGCATCTTTTTGATTGCTTAAATTTGGTACAAAAAGCAACATCAAAACGCTAATAATAAGCAAAACAATTAACATTTCCACCAGAGTGAATCCACGAACAGTCTTTCTACGCCATTTAGCTAATCTATTTTTCATTAAAAATACCCTCCCATATTTTGATACATTGGCAACAACATCGCTACGTAAATCAAGACAATCACCAAAGCCACAAAGATAAAGACTAGCGGTTGAATCAACTGGGTTGCTTGGTTCATTTTGCCAAAGAAACGTTGCCAGGTTTCCTCGGCGTAAATGTCTAATTCACTGCCTAATTTTGATTTGATTTCACCGTACTCAATCATCAGTCCTAGTTCTGTCAGAAAAAAAGGATAATCCAATACTTTTTGATGAAAGGCTTGCCCTGACAGTAAAGCTTCTTGCATATCTTGCCCAATTTCTTGAAACAAGCGTGATTTTTGTTGCTGCATAATCGCCACAATGTCAATCAACTCAACACCTTGACCGATGAGATTGCCCCATTCCCGTGCGTAATAAGCCGTCAAATACAACCGAATGGTATTTCCAATAAAAGGAAGGCGACTGAGTTGACTGTACACCCGAATGCGAGGCAAGCGTTTTTGGTAAAGATAAAGCGCAAGAACCACGAGCGTAATCATCACAGTTCCCACTAAAAACAGCAGGGGAAAATGCTGAATCAACTGAGTGGCTAGATTGCTACCTTCCAGTTGTGGCAATAAATAATGATTTAGCCCCACCATAATCAACACAAGGAAGCCAAGTAACATGACAGGGTAGGTCATAACCTCGAGCAATTTCTTTCTCACGGCACCCATGCTAGTTAGATAGGCATCAATTTTTACAAGGCTCCTTTGACTATTGCCGTGAATATCCGCCAAAGCCATCTGCGTTACAATCGTATCAGAGAAACCTAGCTGGGACATCATGAGCGATAGATTACCTCCAGCCAATAAGCTATTTTGCATCACATCGATATAATCAGCCTCCAGCAGCTGACTACGTCTTAGAAAGGACAGAATTTCCGACAAATGAAATCCACTATGAAACAAATTATTAAATAACTGAATGAGTTTTCGTTGTTTGCTAAAGGGTAATTTTTTCAATGGCCGCTTGTTCTTTGGAAAGATGTCCTTGTGCAACCAACTGGTCCATTTTTTGATTCCAGTTGCTTGGCTGGTGCTCTTTAAATCTATCTTTTGCAACATCTATCACACCTCCTCCCCCAATTAACCGTTGGTAAACCACTGCGTGCAGACTATTCTCCAACTCTTGCTGACTGATACCTAATTCCAATAAACGCGCATAAACACCTGAAATGCTTTTAGCATGAATGGTCGAAAATACCACAGCTCCTGTTAAACTGGCCCTAATAACCGCGTGTGCCGTATCGCTATCACGAATTTCTCCGATAATGAGAATATCTGGTCGATGCCGCAAGGACAATTTGATCAGCTCATCGTAAGTCATGCCTATTTCATCGTTTAATTGCAGCTGCAACATATTATCCTGCTGAATTTCCACAGGATCTTCGATGGTAATGACTTGTTTATCTGGAAATTTTTCCTGAACCAACTGATACATCAGCGTGGTTTTTCCACTACCAACTGGACCTGAAAAGAGATAAAGTCCCCTACCATTGACAACAGATAAAGCTTCCTCTAGCCCATCAAACCAATAATGGAGAGATTTTTGACCATAATAAAGCAAACGAATTACCAAACTCTCTCGACCGCGGTAGTCCCCGACACTTGATAAACGTAGCGAGATTTGCTCATCTTCTGCAAAGGTGTAGTCGCACGAACCTAGTTGGCTACGACGCTTTTCCCCAACGTCTATGCCTGCGACAAATTTAAAATGGCTAATCAGGTTAGTCATTTTGTCAGCATCAAAGCAATCTATCAATTCCTTGTCATTACCTAGCCGATAATAGACTTCATAGCGGTTTTGCCTAGGTAGGATATAAATATCTTGAGCAGCTTTAGCGACCGCATTTGCTATGATAGCTTTTGCTAAATCTTGAATCATAAAAACCTCCTCATCTCATTATTCGAAAAAAGAAAGGTATCATGGCCATTTAGCCAAAAACAAAAAAAGATAGCTAAGCTACCTTCTTCGTTTATATAAAGAATAAGCATTGCCTACTCCATTAAATACATTTAGTAAGACAATGCCTCTTTTGATAACTCACGACCATCTTCGAGTATAACAATGGAATGGTACTGTTGCAAGTAGCTGCCACACATCTCACACCAGCGTTGGTCCTCTTGGTTCCAAAAAGCTGCTTGAAAATTGTCATGGCATTTACAACTTGGTAAATATGATTTGAGTGTTTGGCATTCTTGTTGGTAAAAAGCACGTGCTTCTTCAAAATCATCAAAGCATTTTGTTTCTATGATGTCTTCCTGCCAATTTTCCAATGACCACCAGGGTTCCCAGTCGCCATATATTTTTACAACTTGATACATTTACCTCACTTCCTTTTAAGATTTATTATATAAAAATTAACGCTATTTTAAAAAATTTTTGCTTATTTATCATGATTACAAAAAAAGAGAGAACGAATCGTTCTCTCTTTTGGGTTTTATTCAGCACTTGTGATGATTTCTTCTTCCACCACAACATCTACTTCTTCAGTAGGTTCAAGCTCATTAACAGCTTGTGGTTCTATATTGCGGTAACGTGCCATACCTGTACCAGCTGGGATAATCTTACCGATGATAACATTTTCTTTAAGACCAAGAAGATGATCTTTCTTACCACGTATAGCGGCATCTGTAAGAACACGAGTTGTTTCTTGGAATGATGCTGCTGACAAGAATGAATTTGTTTCAAGGGAAGCTTTGGTAATACCCATCAAGACTGGACGTGATGTCGCAGGAATACCACCAGCAATAACGATATCTTTGTTGGCATCTGTAAAGTCTGAGATGTCCATCAAAGTACCTGGAAGCAATTCTGTATCACCTGGATCCATGATACGAACTTTACGAAGCATTTGGCGAACCATTACTTCGACGTGTTTGTCACCGATTTCTACCCCTTGGCTACGGTAAACTTTTTGTACCTCAGCAAGAAGGTAGGTTTCAACTGACAAGGTGTCACGAACTTCAAGCAAGCGTTTTGGTTGGATAGAACCTTCAGTCAATGGGGCACCACGGTGTACTTCGTCACCGACAGCTACTTTCATGCGAGCTGTAAATGGTACCACGTATTCACCTGTACCTGTTTTACCTTGTACAAAGACTTTCTTCGTACGTGTTGCGGCATCTTCTTCGATGTCAACAACAGTACCCTTAACTTCTGTGATGACCGCTTCCCCTTTAGGATTACGGGCTTCAAAGATTTCTTGGATACGAGGAAGACCTTGTGTGATGTCGGTATTTGACGCTACACCACCCGTGTGGAAGGTACGCATAGTCAACTGTGTACCAGGTTCACCGATAGATTGAGCGGCGATTGTACCAACAGCTTCACCAACTTCAACGGCATCGCCTGTCGCAAGGTTGATACCATAACAGTGGCGGCAAACACCGTGGCGAGTATTACATGTAAATACTGAACGGATGGTTACTTCTTCAACACCAGCTTTAACAATAGTAGCAGCCAAGTCTTCTGTGATTAAAACATCAGGACCAACAATGACTTCGCCTGTTTCTGGGTGTTTAACAGATTTCTTAGTGTAACGACCAACAAGACGTTCTTCAAGTGTTTCTGTCACTTCTTTTCCGTCTGTAATGGCGCTGATTACAAGACCACGGTCAGTTCCACAGTCGTCTTCACGAATGATAACGTCTTGGGCAACGTCAACCAAACGACGTGTCAAGTATCCAGAGTCAGCAGTCTTAAGGGCTGTATCAGTCATACCTTTACGCGCACCGTGAGTTGAGAAGAACATTTCCAAAACAGACAAACCTTCACGGAAGTTAGATAGGATAGGCAATTCCATGATACGTCCGTTCGGAGCGGCCATCAAACCACGCATACCGGCAAGTTGTGAGAAGTTAGAGATATTACCACGGGCTCCTGAGTCCATCATCATAACGATTGGGTTCTTAGGATCTTGTGTTTCAATCAGACGTTGTTCCAACTCTTCTTTTGCTTCACGCCAAGTTGTCGTAACCGCAACATAACGTTCATCGTCAGTGATAAGACCACGACGGAAGGCTTTGTTAATTTGTTCAACTTTCGCGTGAGCGGCATTGATGATTTCTTGTTTGTTATCAATAACTGGGATATCGGCAATACCCACTGTCAAACCAGCAAGGGTTGAGTGGTAGTAACCGAGGTCTTTCAAACGGTCAAGGAAAGCAGATGTTTCTGTTGTACGGAAACGTTTGAAGATTTCAGCAATGATATTTCCAAGATTTTTCTTCTTGAATGGAATGTTTGTTTCAAGGTTATCAATGACAGATTGGATTTCTTGACCTGGTGCCAAAAAGTATTTATCTGGTGTTTTTTCAGTCAAGTTAGCGTTGTTTGGCTCTTGAAGGTATGGTAGATCATCAGGCATGATAGCGTTGAAGAGGATTTTACCAACTGTTGTCACCATGATTTTATGTCTTTGTTCATCTGTCCATGGTTTGTTTGGCATACTATCAACAGCGATACCAACACGTGAATGCAAGTGAACATAACCATTGCGGTAAGCCATAATCGCTTCGTCACGGTCTTTAAAGACCATACCTTCCCCTTCACGACCTGGATCTTCCATTGTCAAATAGTAGTTACCAAGAACCATATCTTGAGATGGGGTTACGACTGGTTTACCATCTTTAGGGTTAAGGATGTGTTCTGCGGCCAACATAAGAAGACGTGCTTCTGCTTGCGCTTCTTCTGAAAGCGGCACGTGGATGGCCATTTGGTCACCGTCAAAGTCGGCATTGTAGGCCTCACAAACAAGTGGGTGAAGACGAAGGGCTTTACCATCGATAAGGACTGGTTCAAATGCTTGGATACCCAAACGGTGAAGAGTCGGTGCGCGGTTAAGAAGTACTGGGTGTTCTTTAATGACTTCTTCAAGAATATCCCAAATGCGTTCGTCACCACGTTCAACCATACGTTTAGCAGCTTTTACGTTACCAGCGTAGTCACGCGCTACAATTTCACGCATAACAAATGGTTTGAACAATTCGATAGCCATTTCACGTGGCACACCACATTGGTACATTTTAAGTGTTGGACCTACAGCGATAACAGAACGACCTGAGAAGTCAACACGTTTACCAAGCAAGTTTTGACGGAAACGACCTTGTTTACCTTTAAGCATGTGGCTCAAAGATTTCAATGGACGGCTACCAGGACCTGTGATTGGACGACCACGACGACCATTGTCGATAAGGGCATCAACCGCTTCTTGCAACATACGTTTTTCGTTTTGCACGATGATACCAGGGGCATTCAATTCAAGCAAACGAGCCAAACGGTTGTTACGGTTAATTACACGACGGTAAAGGTCATTCAAGTCTGATGCCGCAAAACGTCCACCATCCAATTGAACCATTGGACGCAGATCTGGTGGAATAACTGGCAAGATGTTAAGTACCATCCATTCTGGTTTGTTACCAGATTTGTAGAAGGCATCTAACACATCCAAACGACGAACAGCTTTGATACGTTTTTGACCAGTAGCCGTTTTCAATTCTTCTTTTAATTCAGCGATTTCAGATTTTAAATCAACGCGTTTAAGAAGGTCTTGGATGGCTTCAGCACCCATTTTCGCAACAAATGAGCCTTGTCCATATTCTTGTAATTTTTCACGGTATTCGCGCTCAGTCAAAAGTGATTTTGGTTCAAGCGGTGTATCTTTTGGATCAATAACAACGTAAGCTGCGAAGTAGATAACTTCTTCAAGAGCACGTGGGCTCATGTCCAATGTAAGCCCCATACGTGATGGAATACCTTTGAAATACCAGATGTGAGAAACGGGTGCTTTCAATTCGATGTGTCCCATACGTTCACGACGAACTTTAGCACGTGTTACTTCAACACCACAGCGGTCACAAATAATCCCTTTGTAACGAATACGTTTGTATTTACCACAAGCACATTCCCAGTCTTTTGTTGGACCAAAGATAACTTCGTCAAAAAGTCCTTCACGTTCGGGTTTGAGCGTACGATAATTGATTGTTTCAGGTTTTTTAACTTCACCATAAGACCATGAGCGGACTTTGCTTGGTGAGGCTAATGTGATTTGCATACTTTTAAAACGATTTACGTCAACCACTAGATTTACCTTTCTTTATGTTCTTTGAAAATAGCCAAGCTACTTTCTTAAATGCGACAACTTACAAAGAAAACTTCATAAGCTTTTTATCTCTGTTTTAGCACACCATCAATACTATGGAAAGCTAAGAAAGCTTCCCATAGCCTGACTGGCTTTATTTTTCTTCAGATTCTTCTTTGATAGATGCTTCTGCTTTTTCGGCTTCTTGTTTTTGACGTGCTTTTTCAAGGTCATCAACGTGCATGACATCATCATCTTCACCTTCGTCAAGATCACGAAGTTCTACTTCGTTGTCATCTTCGTCAAGCACGCGCATATCAAGACCAAGAGATTGCAATTCTTTGACAAGAACTCGGAATGATTCTGGCACACCTGGTTTTGGAATTGGCTTACCTTTAGTGATGGCTTCATAAGCTTTAAGACGTCCGGTCACGTCATCAGACTTGTAAGTCAAGATTTCTTGAAGGACATTTGATGCACCATAGGCTTCCAATGCCCAAACCTCCATCTCACCAAAACGTTGTCCACCAAATTGTGCTTTACCTCCAAGAGGTTGTTGGGTAACGAGTGAGTAAGGACCTACTGAACGAGCGTGAAGTTTATCATCAACCATGTGGTGAAGTTTGATCATGTACATGATACCCACAGACACACGGTTATCAAATGGTTCACCTGTACGTCCGTCATAAAGAACGGTTTTGGCATCGCTGTCCATACCAGCTTCACGAACGGTATCCCAAAGGTCGTCAGAAGTTGCCCCATCGAAAACTGGAGTCGCAATGTGAATACCAAGGTTACGCGCAGCCATACCAAGGTGAAGTTCCATAACTTGTCCGATGTTCATACGAGATGGCACCCCAAGTGGGTTCAACATGATATCAACTGGTGTTCCGTCTGGAAGGTAAGGCATGTCTTCAACTGGAACGATACGAGAAACAACCCCTTTGTTTCCGTGACGACCGGCCATTTTATCTCCAACTTTGATTTTACGTTTTTGAGCGATGTAAACACGAACCAACATGTTAACACCTGATTGTAATTCATCACCGTTAGCACGTGTAAAGATTTTAACGTCACGAACAACACCATCACCACCGTGTGGCACACGAAGTGACGTATCACGCACTTCACGTGATTTATCACCAAAGATAGCATGAAGAAGGCGTTCTTCAGCAGAAAGATCTTTCTCACCTTTAGGTGTCACTTTACCAACAAGGATATCCCCTTCTTTAACCTCAGCACCGATACGGATAATACCCATTTCGTCAAGGTCTTTCAAAGCTTCTTCACCGACGTTTGGAATTTCACGAGTGATTTCTTCAGGGCCAAGCTTTGTATCACGTGTTTCTGATTCAAATTCTTCCAAGTGAACAGATGTGTAAACATCTTCTTTAACCAGACGTTCACTCATGATAACCGCATCCTCGAAGTTATACCCTTCCCAAGTCATGTAAGCGACAATTGGGTTTTGACCAAGAGCCATTTCACCTTTTTCCATTGAAGGACCGTCAGCGATAAAGTCACCTTTTTCAACGATATCTCCAACTTTAACAAGGGTACGTTGGTTGTAGGCTGTACCTGAGTTTGAACGACGGAATTTTGTAATGTGGTAAACATCAAGTGAACCATCTTCACGACGCACTTCTACTTTTTCAGCGTCTGAGAAGACAACGCGTCCATCGTGTTTTGCGATAACGGCAGCGCCTGAATCGTGGGCTGCTTGATATTCCATACCTGTACCAACATATGGTGCATGTGGGTCAATCAACGGAACGGCTTGACGCTGCATGTTGGCACCCATGAGGGCACGGTTTGAGTCATCGTTTTCAAGGAAAGGAATACATGCTGTCGCAACGGCAACTACCTGTTTAGGAGAAACGTCTACGAAATCAACAACGCTTGCTGGGAACTCTTGGTTATTACCTTGGTGACGTCCCATAACGATGTCTTCAGCAAATGTACCGTCTTCGTTTAGTTTTGAGTTTGCTTGTGCAACAGTGTACTCATCTTCTTCATCGGCAGTCAACCAAACGATTTCGTTTGTGACAACACCTGTCGCACGGTCAACTTTACGATACGGTGTTTGGATGAAACCATATTTGTTCAAGTGTCCGTAAGTTGACAAGTTGTTGATCAAACCGATGTTAGGTCCTTCAGGGGTTTCAATCGGACACATACGACCATAGTGAGTGTAATGCACGTCACGAACTTCGTAACCTGCACGGTCACGTGTCAAACCACCAGGTCCTAAGGCAGACAAACGACGTTTGTGTGACAACTCAGAAAGTGGGTTGTGTTGGTCCATGAACTGTGACAACTGTGAAGAACCGAAGAATTCTTTAACCGCAGCTGTTACAGGACGGATGTTGATGATTTGTTGTGGTGTCAAGACTTCGTTATCTTGAACAGACATACGTTCGCGAACGTTACGTTCCATACGAGCAAGACCAATACGGAATTGGTTAGCCAACAACTCACCAACGGCACGGATACGACGGTTACCAAGGTGGTCGATATCATCCACTTTACCAAGACCTTCTGCAAGGTTCAAGAAGTATGACATTTCTGCCAAGATATCCGCTGGTGTAAGGGCACGCACTTTATCATCAGGGTTTGCGTTACCAACGATTGTTACCACGCGGTCTGGGTCAATTGGTGACACCACTTTGAATTTTTGAAGCACAACTGGCTCAGTAACAACAGCGTAATCGTTTGGTGTGTAAACGAATTTGTTAAGGTCACCGTCCAATTGGTCAGCGATAGAATCAATCACATCGCGGGTCATAACAGTTCCTGCTTCAACAAGGATTTCCCCTGTTTCAGCATCAACCAAATTTTCAGCGATTGTTTGATTCAACAAACGTGTTTTAAGGTTTAATTTTTTATTGATTTTGTAACGACCAACAGCTGCCAAGTCGTAACGACGTGGGTCAAAGAAACGAGCTACAAGCAAGCTACGCGAGCTGTCAGCAGTTTTTGGTTCACCTGGACGAAGGCGTTCGTAAATTTCTTTGAGGGCTTCGTCTGTACGTGAATCCGCTGGGTTTTTGTGAATGTCTTTTTCGATGGTGTTGCGGACAAGTTCGCTATCACCAAAGATATCCATGATTTCATCATCACCTGAGAAACCAAGGGCACGCACAAGTGTTGTAAATGGAATTTTACGCGTACGGTCAATACGAGTGTAAGCAATGTCTTTTGAATCTGTTTCTAATTCAAGCCAAGCACCACGGTTAGGAATAACCGTTGAACCGTATCCAACCTTACCATTTTTATCCACTTTGTCATTGAAATAAACACCAGGAGAACGAACCAACTGAGAAACGATGATACGTTCACCACCATTGATGATAAAGGTTCCCATTTCAGTCATGATTGGGAAATCACCAAAGAAAACTTCTTGGGTTTTAATTTCGCCTGTTTCTTTGTTAATCAAACGGAAAGTGACAAAAATTGGTGCTGAATAAGAGGCATCGTGGATACGAGCTTCCTCAAGCGTATACTTAGGCTCTTTTAACTCGTAACCAACAAATTCAAGTTCCATAGTATCTGTAAAGTTACTAATTGGAAGCACATCTTCAAAAACTTCTCTTAATCCATTATCCAAGAAGTCTTTAAAAGAATCTGTCTGAATTTCGATCAAGTTTGGTAAATCAAGAACTTCCTTAATTCTTGAAAAGCTACGACGTGTACGGTGTTTCCCGTACTGAACTTCATGTCCTGCCAAAGTGTATTACTCCTTCATTAAAATACAGAGGTCAATCGACGCTTGACGGCTTTGTTTTGTTTGTTTAATAACCACACAAAACCCTAGCATTGACCCAACTAGCTCTAGAATACGTTGCCGTATTCTGCCAAAGTTGTCCTTAATGTGAATTTTTAGAATTTTTAAATATAGGTTACAAATGCTGTATTCTTCCAAAATTAAGCACAAAAAGAGCAGCTAAATCTAACACCATTAAGAGTGATTTAACTGCTGCAAACCTTAGTTGGACAATATTTCAACTAAGGTAGACGACAAATAGTTGACACTATTATACCTTATTTTTGATTTTTTTGCAAGTGATATGTTAGTTGCTACTTGTTGTGGTAATAGAAGAATTATGCAGCAAACTATCCCAAGCTTTGGTGTAGTCGCTGTCGGTACCACCGATGGCAAATTTATAAGTCATATTACCTGCTCCATTTTTCGCCCAATAGCTTGTCGTGGTTTCGCCATTAACCAAGAGTGGACGTCCATTAACCGTTACAGTTCCTGGCTGCAATCCTGTCGCTTTTAGGACGGTTGATTTGATAACGCTAGAAGATAGGGAGTACTTGTCATTGACCCCTATTGCGCTCGAATCGGCATTGTAAATGGCATTGACCAGATAAGCCATGTATTGCGCATTGTACTTGTAACCCGTGCGGGAATCCATAGACGTGTTGTCATCATTTCCTGCCCAACCACCTAAAGTGATTTTTGGCGTTGACAACATGAGCCAAACATCGGTGTAGTTGTCTGTCGTTCCCGTTTTTCCTGTCCAATCAGCACTTGCTGCCGTTTGATTCAAGTCTTTCAAATCATTGTAAAATTCTGTCGTAGCCCCACCTGTGACCACTTCTTTCAACAATTGATTCAAAATGCTTGCCGTCGCTTCTGAGAAGACACGAACAGGATTGGCCTTGTGTTGGTAAATAACCTGACCTTTATTGTCAGTGATGCTATCAACCAAGTACCCTTTGAGGTAAACACCACCATTTGAAATCATCTGGTAGGCATTGACTTGCTGAAGAACAGTTGTTTCAATACCACCACCCAGCGGTAAACTTTCAATATTGTAATTGTCGATATCGTATCCCATTTTCTTCATGTAAGATTCCACATCAACATTATTGTTTAACAACATTTGGTAAGTCCAATAAGCTGGGATATTCCAAGACGTGTTCAAAGCTTCTTGCAAGGTAATCATTTCTGTTCCGACATCATTACCGTGCATAATGGCTTGACCACTTGAAAATGACGTAGGGTAGTTTGACAACATGCTGGCACTACCCAAAAGGCCTTGATCAATGGCAATACCATAAGCGATAATTGGCTTGATACTTGACCCTGGTGAGCGAGCGGTGTCAAAGGCGTGGTTATTTTGGTTTGTTGTGTAATTCCTTCCTCCGACAAATCCTAAGATAGCTCCCGTATCATTAGCCATCAAGACATTACCAACTTCGACCATTTTAGCATTATCTTGGTCAAGCGTACTGCCGTACTGTGCCACGGTATTTTGCATGGCATCATAAATCGACTTGTTAATCGTCGTCTTAACCGTGTACCCACCTTGTTGCAAGGTTTCTAGAGCTAATTCTTTGTACGATTCTTTAGTAGTATCGTTTTTAAGCTCTTGGTCAGAAACCCCATTTTGCTTAATCAAGTAGTTATACATGATGTCTTTAGCTTCACTGAGAACCGCATAGTAAAGGAAGTCATGCTCATTGGTTGTGGCTGATTCTGACGGAATGAAGTCTTGGCTCACATCATAAGCCTTGTACTCTTCGTACTCGGATTCCGTTAGGTAGCCCGCACGGTACATATTGTAAAGAACATCTTGTTGACGAGATAAGCCGTAAGCTAAATTGTCCTTGTCTTTTAATTGCCCTGTTGCTGTATAAGGTGAATAGACAATCGGACTTTGTGGCAAACCAGCTAGAAAGGCTGCCTGAGGCACCGTCAAATCTTTAGCCGACACGCCAAAGATACCCCTTGCTGCCTCTTCAATCCCAGCAATATTTTCACCTTTATTATTGCGACCAAATGGCGACACATTTAAATAATCCGTCAAAATCTCATCTTTGTTGAGGTAACGTTCCAAAGCCAAAGCGTAAATAATCTCACGCGACTTGCGTTTAAAGGTCGGATCATCTCCCAGCACCTGTTGTTTAATCAATTGCTGCGTAAGAGTCGAGCCACCGCTGGTTTCGCCCAACCCCAAAACAGATGCCAAGGTTGCCCGAAAAACAGCTTTAGGCACTACCCCATCATGGTTTTCAAAATTTTCATCCTCAGTCGCAATGATGGCTTTCTTGACATTATCAGAAATAGCACTGCTCTCAACAGGGGTCCGCAACAAATCCGTGTCAATACTTGCAATCGAGCTACCATTAGAATAAGTCATCTCAGACACCCGACTCAAGGATGTTACTTGTTGAACCAAGGTATCCTTATCAGGTACCTTAACCGAGTCAATCTGACTAGCCAGATAACCAAAGGCAATCCCTATGCCCAACATACCAAATAAAATAATAATAATATAAAAAAAGTCAGCTAATAGTTTGAAGGTTCTTAAAATGACAGAGCCCAACTCTAACAAACCAAACGACTGACGTGGTTTTTTTCTCTTTTTCTTAAACATTCAAATACCTCATTATCCATTATACCAAACTTTGATAAAGCTTGCATAGAGGGATAATATTTTGATATAATAGCCTGTAAACTATACTATTTTCAACGAAGGAGAACGCTCATGAATATATTCGAAGAATTAAAAGAACGTGGCTTAGTTTTTCAAACAACTGATGAAGAAGCCCTTGTCAAAGCATTAACAGAAGGGCAAGTATCCTATTATACTGGTTATGACCCAACTGCTGACAGCTTGCACCTTGGGCACTTGGTGGCTATCCTCACGTCACGCCGTCTTCAATTAGCAGGGCACAAACCTTACGCTCTTGTTGGTGGGGCAACTGGCTTGATTGGTGACCCATCATTTAAAGACGTTGAACGTAGCCTCCAAACCAAAGAAACCGTTGACAGTTGGGTGGTTAAAATTCAAAATCAATTATCCCGCTTCCTTGATTTTGACAATGGTGACAACAAAGCAGTCATGGTAAACAACTACGATTGGTTTGGGCAAATCAGCTTCATCGACTTCTTGCGTGATGTCGGAAAATACTTTACAGTCAACGCCATGATGAGCAAAGAATCTGTAAAAAAACGTATTGAAACAGGGATTTCTTACACAGAATTTGCTTACCAAATCATGCAAGGCTACGATTTCTACGAATTAAACGACAAATACAACGTAACACTCCAAATCGGTGGGTCAGACCAATGGGGTAATATGACAGCTGGTACAGAATTATTGCGTCGTAAAGCTGATAAAACTGGCCATGTGATGACTGTTCCACTTATCACCGACTCAACTGGTAAAAAATTCGGAAAATCAGAAGGTAACGCCGTTTGGCTTGATGCTGACAAAACATCACCATACGAAATGTACCAATTCTGGCTCAACGTCATGGACGATGATGCTGTTCGTTTCTTGAAAATTTTCACTTTCCTTTCATTGGAAGAAATTGCGGACATTGAAAAAGAATTTAACGCTGCTCGTCACGAACGTTTGGCCCAAAAAATCTTGGCGCGCGAAGTGGTAACCTTGGTTCACGGCGAAGAAGCTTACAAAGAAGCCTTGAATATCACAGAACAACTATTTGTAGGAAACATCAAAAACCTTTCAGCAAAAGAATTGAAACAAGGGCTTAACAACGTGCCAAACTACGCTGTTCAAGCTGACGACAATCTTAATATTGTTGAGATTTTAGTGGCAGCAAAGATTTCACCTTCAAAACGCCAAGCACGCGAAGACGTTCAAAACGGAGCCATTTACCTCAATGGTGAACGCATCCAAGATTTGAACTACACGCTTTCAGAAACCGATAAAATCGACGATGAATTAACTGTTATCCGTCGTGGTAAGAAAAAATACTTCGTCTTGACTTACTAATTTATCCTGACTCTAAGAAGACCGTTTGGTCTTCTTTTTTGTGGCTGCCCTTTTTGAGTGAGGTCAAAATACACTCTTTCACATTTATTTGTTATAATAGTCTTTAATATGTTAAAAGGATTATTATATGGCTATTATTGAAAAAGCTCCCGCGAAGGTTAATTTAGGATTGGACATTGTCGGGCGTCGCTCTGACGGCTATCACGACTTGTCTATGATTATGGTCAGCGTGGATTTAAACGACTACATCACAGTATCTGAAATAGATGACAATGCCATTATCGTTGAATCGAACAATCATAAAATGCCACTCAACGATAAAAACGATGTGTTTAAGGCTGCCAAACTCATTCGTGAAGCCTACCACATCTCCTCTGGCGTCAAGATTGAATTGCAAAAATCTATCCCGATTTGTGCAGGTTTGGGAGGCGGGTCAACCGACGCCGCTGCTACGATTCGTGCCCTCAACCAATTATGGCAACTCCACTTATCCAAACAAGAAATGGTCGCAATCGGACTTGAAATCGGTACAGACGTGCCGTATTGTCTAGAGGCGGGGTGTGCTTTTGTGTCTGGAAAAGGGGAAATCGTTGAACACCTCGACCACCACCCTTCAGCTTGGGTAGTCTTGGTCAAACCTGATTTTGGCATCTCCACTCGAACCATTTTTCCTGAAATCGATTGCCAAACCATCTCAAGAGTTGATATTGCTTCTTTAAAAGAAGCCATCTTGACAGGCAATTACAAGCAAATGATTGCAAACATGGGCAATTCCCTCGAGGACATTACCATCAAACGCAAACCATTTATCCAAAAAATCAAACAACGAATGCTCAGTTGTGGAGCCGACGTCGCCTTGATGTCGGGCAGCGGACCAACTGTATTTGCCTTGTGCCAATCAGAAAAGAAAGCCAATCGTATCGTGAACAGCATGCGTGGATTTTGTAATGAAGTTTACAAGGTGCGGATGTTGTAGTGTAAAGGGTCAACTCATTGATTCTTTTTTTCTTTTTTGATATAATTAACTGGTTAATTATTATTGCAGCAGACGAAAGGGTGTGAAAAAATGCCAATCGCAAACCAAGTTGACCATTTGGTTAATCAAATCTTGTTAAAAGCAGAAAACCAACACGAATTGTTATTTGGGTCTTGCCAAAGTAACGTGTCCCTTACCAATACGCAGGAGCACATTTTGATGCTATTGTCACAGGAACGCCTGACCAATTCAGAATTGGCAAAACGCTTAAATATCAGCCAGGCGGCTATTACAAAGGCCACAAAATACCTTGTCACAAAAGGCTTATTGGCTAGCGTTAAAAACAAGGAGGACGCTAGAGTCACTTATTTTGAATTAACCAATAGTGCCAAACCCATTGCTCAAGAACATATGCACCATCATGACAGCACTATTGCTGTTTATGAAAAACTGCTCGGGCAATTTTCTGAAAATGAGCAAGCTGTGATTACCCGCTTTTTAGACATCTTTTTAGTCGAATTGGAAAGGGAAGCATGAGATACATTACTGTAGAAGATTTATCGTTTCAATATGACAGTGAACCTGTTTTAGAAGGCATTCATTACCACTTAGACAGCGGCGAATTTGTCACCTTGACAGGAGAAAATGGTGCTGCTAAATCAACCTTGGTTAAAGCAACTTTGGGCATTTTATCTCCTAAAAGCGGTCGTGTGACCATTTCAAAGAAAAACAAGGACGGAAAAAAACTACGCATTGCCTACTTGCCGCAACAAATTGCCAGTTTTAATGCTGGTTTTCCTTCGACCGTCTATGAATTTGTATCATCTGGCCGTTACCCACGAAACGGTTGGTTCCGCCGTTTAACCCAGCACGACGCCGAACACATCAAAACTAGCTTAGAATCTGTTGGTATGTGGGAAAACCGCCACAAACGCATTGGTAGCCTCTCAGGTGGTCAAAAACAACGCATTATCATTGCTCGTATGTTTGCTTCAGACCCTGATATTTTCGTCTTTGATGAGCCCACAACAGGTATGGACGCAGGAACAACCGAACGCTTTTACGAACTGATGCACCACAGTGCCCACCAACACGGAAAGGCTGTTTTGATGATTACCCACGACCCCGAAGAACTCAAAAAATACGCTGACCGCAACATCCACTTGGTACGCAACCAAGAAACCAGCTGGCGTTGCTTTAACGTTCACGATAACGGTGGGAAGGAGCAAGTCTAATGGCCGAAATTTTATCTTATGATTTTATGCAGCGAGCCATTCTAGCTGTCATTGCAATTAGTGTTTTCGCCCCTATTTTGGGCATCTTCCTTATCTTACGACACCAAAGCTTAATGAGCGATACCTTAAGCCACGTATCCTTAGCAGGAGTTGCCTTGGGAATTTTACTAGGAGTTTCAACCACCTGGTCAACCGTCATTGTGGTCACTATTGCAGCTGTTATTTTAGAATACCTGCAGACCGTTTACAAGCACTATATGGAAATCTCCACCGCGATTTTGATGTCGCTCGGTTTGGCTATCGCACTCATTGTCACAAGTAAATCAGACAATGGAAATGTCAATTTGGAACAGTACTTGTTTGGTTCGATTATCACTATCAATTCAGGACAGGTTATCGCACTCTTTGCCATTGCCATCTTAGTCCTCATTTTGACAGTTCTGTTCATTCGCCCAATGTACATTTTAACCTTTGACGAAGAAACAGCTTTTGTAGATGGCCTACCTGTGCGCCTCATGTCAGTCTTGTTTAACATTGTCACTGGAATTGCCATCGCCTTGACCATCCCAGCTGCTGGGGCACTTTTGGTGTCAACCATCATGGTTCTCCCAGCAAGTATCGCGATGCGCCTAGGGAAAAACTTCAAATCCGTTATCTTCATCAGCATTATCATCGGCTTTATTGGCATGATAACAGGGATTATGGCCTCATATTATTGGGAAACACCCGCTAGTGCAACTATCACCATTATCTTTGTCGCTATCTTCCTCCTCGTCAATATCTCTAACCTCATCCAACACCGCCTCAATTTCAGATAAAAAAGCAGTGAACTGATCTGACCCC
>SAMEA3663077__coassemble_428_pt1 | contig 15661 bp, 13 predicted proteins | sample SAMEA3663077__metabat2_low_PE_014 | metagenome-assembled genome bin SAMEA3663077 (sample SAMEA3663077) | pig gut metagenome | biome: pig gut; feature: pig-associated habitat; material: faeces | place: France | collected 2012
AAGGCTCCATAATTTCCATGGTGGATTTACCCACTACAGAAATTATAGAGCCAAAGATTGCAGATGCAATCTTTTTGGTATTATTTGTCGAATTCAGCTTTGCTTTTGGTATCGGCATATTCTTCAGCGACTTCTTTTGAGAGAATAGCGTCGTAGCTTGGTAGTTGAATATCGGCTCCGTATTTATTTTTTAGGGCGGTAGTAACAAGTCGATAGGCTAGGTTGGCATTGCGTGATAAGATAGGGCCGTGGAAATAACTGCCATACACATTTTTGTAATGAACACCTTCTGTGCCATCTTCGTTATTATTCCCATTTCCGTAAACGCAAGTGCCTAGCGGTTTTTCGTCGTCTGATAAGAAGGTACGTCCTTGATGATTTTCAAAACCGTAATAGGTTTCTTTGAATTCATCATTGTAAATTTTGATATCTCCGATGAAACGGTTGTTGTCTTGGTTGAGGGTGTAGTGTCCCATGACGCCAATGCCGTTGATTTTTTCGCCATTGGCTTGCACATAATATTGTCCAAGAAGTTGGAAGCCGCCGCAAATAGCTAGGATAACTTTGTCTTGGTTGATGAAGTTGGCGATAGCTTCTTTTTTACTTGGTAGGTCTTTGGCAACAATAGATTGTTCGTAATCTTGACCACCACCAAAAAAGGCCATGTCATAGTAATCAGCGTCAAAATCGTCGCCCAAAGACACAATATCAAAGGTCATTTTGGCACCGAGTTTCTCACCAACGTATTTCATCATGAGAATATTACCATTGTCACCGTAAGTATTCATAAGATTGCCGTAAAGATGGGCAACATTTAGCTCGTAAGTGTAATCTTTGGTGTCAGGTGATTGGAGTGAAGTGTAAGTCATCTTAGTTCATCTCCTTTCCAACAGCATGACGATTGGCTAAAATCTCGCGGAATTGCAGCATAGCCGTGTAAGTAGCGAGAATATAAGCGTGCTCGGTTGGTTGTGATTCAATCAATGTCATAATATCTTCTAAACTTTCAGCTTCGGTGATTTTGGTGTCATCGTAGCCTGTCACGCGAAGGCGGCGGGCAATTTCAGAATGACGAACCCCACCAGCAAATAGTTGAGGAATGTCCATGTCTAAAATAGCCTCAAAATTAGCATCCCAAATCCAACTGGTGTCAATACCATCTGCATAGTTAGCGTTGAGCAAGACTGACAAAGTGAAAGGATAAGGTGCTAATTTAATCATATCCAGTGCTTGACTAGCACCAACAGGGTTTTTAATCAGAACCAAGGTACATGATTTGTCACCGATTTTAAAGGTTTCTTGACGGCCAAAGACGGCACGACTCTTGTCAAAACCAGCTTTGATTTGCTCAGGAGCAACACCGAAAAATTCAGCAACTGATACTGCCGCGAGGGCATTGTAAATGTTATAAAGACCTCCTACGTTAATCTTGTAGGATTGGTTATCAATGACAAATTCTGAAGTGGTATTGGTAATCTTTGTCAATTCAGTCAAGGCATAGTCCAATTTTGGACGATGGAAACCACAATGTTCACACACATAATCTCCTAAGTTGGCATAGGTGTTGAGTTTGTATTTCAAAATGTGTTGGCAATGTGGGCAAAGAATACCTTCGGTATTGTAGTGAGCCAGTTTTGGAGCGTGTTTTTCCGTATCAAAGCCATAATATTTGACAGGATTAACCACCTTAGTGGAATGGAACAGAGGGCTATCTCCATTGGCTAGAATCGTCGCTTTTGGTGCCTTGGCTGCCCCGTCCAAAATCATTTGGTAGGTGGTGTAAATCTCACCGTAGCGGTCCATTTGGTCACGGAAAATATTAGTGAACACAAAAAGGTTTGGTGTGATGTATTTTGTGATTTTTGGCAAACTAGCTTCGTCAATTTCAAGCACCGCAATTTTCTTGCCTGATTTGGCTCTTTTTGCTGTCAGGAAAGTTGACGTAATACCTGTAATCATATTGGCACCGCTTGGATTGGTGACAATTTCGCCAAAGGCTTCTTTCAAAATACCGACTGTCAGAGCAGTTGTCAGGGTTTTACCATTTGTCCCTGTCACCACAACAATTTCATAGTCTTTAGCAATGGTATCTAGAATATCTTTATCGAATGTGAGGGCGATTTTTCCTGGCAAGGTCGAGCCACGTCCCATTTTAGACAAAACAAAATGAGCAGACTTCCCAGCCGTTAGTCCCATAAGTGTGTTTAATTTCATAAGGTTATTGTACCATAAAAAGATATATTATAATAAAGAAAATCTTTTGAAAACGTGGTATAATGTAGTGGAAACTTTAGTGAGTTAGATGAAAGAGATGCTTGTATGAGAAATTTAACCCTTATTGATGCTAAATTTTGGGCAACCTTATTTGAAAATCCATGGGAGATTGTTGTTCATCTTTTAGACATTTTAATTGTGGCTTATTTTATTTACCGATTAATACGAGCCTTAGCGGGGACGAAAATCATGTCCCTCATACAAGGGGTCGTGTTATTTATTTTATTAAAATTTGTCGCTGAGTGGATTGGTTTTACAACGATTACCTATCTGATGAATCAAGTCATTACCTACGGTGTCATTGCAGGGGTTGTGATTTTTGCCCCAGAAATTCGGACAGGGCTGGAGAAATTTGGACGAACCACACAGGTTTTCATGCAAACCCAGCAAGCCAGTGACGAGGAAAAATTGGTTAAAGCCTTGCTAAAATCAGTGGCCTACATGAGCCCGCGTAAAATTGGTGCCTTGATTGCGATAGAGCGGACACAGACCTTGCAAGAATACATTTCGACAGGGATTCCCTTGAACGCGGATATTTCCAATCAATTGCTAATTAACATTTTTATTCCCAACACGCCTCTTCATGACGGTGCTGTAATTATCAGAGGTAATAAAATTGCGACGGCTTGTTCTTATTTGCCTTTGTCAGAATCTATGGCCATTTCAAAGGAATTTGGAACGCGTCACCGTGCGGCCATTGGTCTGTCAGAAAACTCAGATGCCTTGACCATAGTGGTTTCAGAAGAAACAGGTGGTATTTCTATCACATCCAAAGGAGAATTCTTGCATGATTTGAGCAAGGAAGAATTTGAGGCGATTCTGAGAGAACAATTGATTACAGAGCAAAAAACCGAGGAACCTTGGTACCATAAAATTTGGAGGAGGGGATAAATGAGGCGATTTTTCAATAGTCAAGTTTGGTTGGTTGTTGTATCAATAATATTTGCGATTTTGCTGTTTTTGACAGCAATGTCTAGTAATTACAACAGGACTGGTTCGCAGGTGTCTGGAGCAACCGAAACCTACACCCACACCTTAACCAATGTTCCTATTGATATTAAGTATGACAGTGATAAATACTTTATCAGCGGTTATTCTTATGAAACAGAAGTGTACTTGACGTCTATCAATCGAGTGAAATTAGATTCGGAAATCAATAGCGATACGAGAAGCTTCAAGGTCGTGGCTAATTTGACAAAATATGGAGAAGGAACCCAAACCGTTCCTTTGAAAGTCACTAATTTACCAACAGGGGTAACAGCAACGGCTTCACCCAGCCATATTTCAGTAACCATTGGAAAGAAAAAAACAAAAACATTTGCCGTTAAAGGAGAAGTGGACAGCAACCAAATCGCATCAGGTTACGAATTGAAGAAAGTGTCAACAGACCTTTCAGAAGTAGAAGTGACCAGCGATGAGAGCATCATCAATCAAATTGACCATGTGGTAGCTAAATTGCCAGAATCTGAGGTCTTAGATAGTGATTATAGTGGTCGTGTTGCCTTGCAAGCTGTGGCAGCAGATGGAACTATCTTAGCCAGTGCCATCAATCCTTCAAAGGCAAAATTGGATGTCACGGTTAAAAAATTAACCAAGTCAGTGCCATTAACGGTTCGGACAACGGGTGAGATGAACAGCAGTTTATCTGACATTGCTTATAAACCAAGCCAAACGCAAGTGACAATTTCAGGAAGTCAAGAGGCCTTGAATGCGGTAAATGAAGTCGTAGCGACGGTAGATATTTCTAATATCACCAAGGATACCAATGTTAGTGTCAATCTATCGGCGGATGATGTGACCGTTATCCCGTCTGTTGTGACTATTCAGTTGACAGTGACTAAAAAATAATAGATAATAGCAAAGATATAGCGATGGGTAATGCCTTGTTACCCATTCTTGGAAATGAATGAAGTAAAATGGAGGAGCGAATTTTCGCTAAAGAATAATGGGAAAATATTTTGGAACAGATGGCGTTCGTGGAGAAGCAAATGTTGAGTTAACACCGGAATTAGCCTTTAAACTTGGGCGTTTTGGTGGTTACGTTTTAAGTCAACACGAAACAGAGCGTCCTAGAGTGTTTGTAGCACGCGATACGCGTATTTCTGGGGAAATGTTAGAATCAGCTTTGATTGCTGGCTTACTTTCTGTGGGGATTGAGGTTTACAAATTAGGCGTTTTGGCAACTCCTGGGGTTTCTTATCTTGTTCGTACTGAAAAAGCTAGCGCAGGTGTTATGATTTCAGCTAGTCACAACCCAGCTTTGGACAATGGCATCAAATTCTTCGGTGGCGATGGATTTAAATTAGCCGATGACCAAGAAGAAGAAATTGAAGCTTTGTTGGATGCGGCAGAAGACACGCTTCCACGCCCATCTGCAGAAGGTTTGGGGACTTTGGTTGATTACCCTGAAGGACTTCGCAAATACGAAAAATTCCTCGTTTCAACAGGTACTAGTCTTGAAGGCATGAAGGTTGCCTTGGATACAGCTAACGGTGCAGCTTCTGTGTCTGCTCGAGATGTTTTCTTAGATTTGGATGCTGACATTACGGTTATTGGTGAAAATCCAGACGGTCTTAACATCAATGCTGGTGTTGGTTCAACCCATCCAGAACAATTGCAAGAATTGGTTAAAACATCAGGTGCTGACGTTGGTTTGGCCTTTGACGGTGACAGTGACCGCCTTATTGCTGTTGATGAAAACGGTGATATCGTTGACGGTGACAAGATTATGTATATCATCGGAAAATACCTATCAGAACAAGGTAAACTAGCGCATAATACAATTGTTACGACCGTTATGTCAAATCTTGGTTTCCACAAAGCACTTGACCGTGAAGGTATTCACAAGGCCATTACAGCCGTAGGTGACCGCTATGTTGTAGAAGAAATGAAAAAATCAGGCTACAACCTAGGTGGTGAACAATCTGGTCACGTTATCATCATGGACTACAACACTACTGGTGACGGTCAATTGACAGCTATTCAATTGACAAAAGTCATTAAGAAAACAGGTAAAAAACTCTCTGAATTGGCTGCAGAAGTGACGATCTACCCTCAAAAATTGGTTAATATTCGTGTGGAAAACAGCATGAAGAGCAAGGCAATGGAAATGCCTGCTATCGCTGGTATTATCAGCCAAATGGAAGAAAAAATGGACGGCAACGGTCGTATCTTGGTTCGTCCAAGTGGAACAGAACCGCTCTTGCGTATCATGGCTGAAGCGCCTACGGATGAGGAAGTTGACTTCTATGTTGATACCATCGCAGCCGTTGTGAGAGATGAAATCGGATTAGACTAAATATCAAGCATAGAGAAGTGAGGCATTTTGATACCTTGCTTCTTTTTTTCTTTGGAAAATTGGTTAAGTTTTTTTAAAAATGTTATAATAACGTCATGCTAAAAAAAACAACATCAGCTTATGTTCATATTCCTTTTTGTACTCAGATTTGTTATTATTGTGATTTTTCAAAAGTGTTTATCAAAAATCAGCCTGTCGATGCGTATTTGCAGGCTCTTATTCGTGAATTTGAGCGTTACGATATTAAACAACTGCGTACCTTGTATATCGGTGGTGGGACGCCTACTGCCATCACTGCTCAGCAATTGGATTATTTGCTGACAAATCTTACTAAAAATTTGGATTTAAGTGTCTTGGAAGAATTCACCATTGAAGCCAATCCAGGTGATTTGACTGAGGACAAAATTGAGGTACTCAAACAATCAGCTGTCAATCGTGTGTCTTTGGGGGTGCAGACCTTTAACGACAAGCAATTGAAACAAATAGGTCGCAGCCACAATGAAGCTCAGATTTATGACACCATTGCCAGTTTAAAAGAAGCTGGATTTGATAACATTTCGATTGACTTGATTTATGCCTTGCCAGGTCAGACCATGTCTGATGTTAAGGAAAATGTTGCCAAGGCTTTAGCGCTAGATATTCCCCACCTCAGTTTGTACAGTTTGATATTGGAACACCACACGGTTTTCATGAATAAAATGCGCCGTGGTAAGCTTAATCTGCCTCAAGAAGACCTTGAGGCGGAGATGTTTGACTACATCATTACAGAACTTGAGAAAAATGGCTTTGAGCATTATGAAATTTCCAATTTTACCAAGCCTGGTTTTGAAAGTCGACATAATCTCATGTATTGGGACAATGCGGAATATTATGGTGTTGGTGCTGGGGCGTCTGGTTATATTGCTGGGGTGCGTTACCGTAACCAGGGGCCTATTCAACATTATTTGAAGGCTGTTTCAGAAGGTAATGCAAGATTGTCAGAAGAAGTTCTGACCAAAGAGGAAATGATGGAAGAAGAGCTGTTTCTAGGTTTACGTAAGAAATCAGGCGTTTCCATTGCCAAATTTGAAGAACGTTTTGGGATTTCCTTTGAGGAGCGTTATGGTCAAGTGGTTGCTGAATTGCGTCAACAAGGTCTTTTGGTGCCAGATGACGAGATGATTCGCATGACGAAAAAAGGTCTTTTCTTAGGCGATACTGTCGCAGAAAAATTTATCATATAGTAGGTAGTATTATGGGTTGTCATTATCAAGAAAAATATACGGTTCCTTTTTATGAAAGTGATATCAATTTCAACATGAAATTGCCAGAACTATTGTCCTTGGTCTTACAAGTGTCTGGTAATCAATCGATGGCATTAGGCATCAGTAATGAGTTTATTTATGAAAAGTATCAGTTAGTTTGGATTGTGACGGACTATGCGATTGAAATTGAGCGTTTGCCCAAATACGCAGAAACCATCACCGTTGAAACCGTGCCAACGTCTTACAACAAACTCTTTTGTTACCGTGATTTTTACGTTTACGATGCCACAGGGGCAAAAATCATCACTATTCATTCGACCTTTGTTTTGATGGATTATGAAACCCGCAAGGTGCATTTTGTGATTGATGATTTGGTAGCTCCTTATCAAGTTGAAAAAATCAAGAAAATTTACCGCGGTCCTAAGTACGAGGATTTGGAAAATCCAGAAGAAACCTTGTATCATGTGCGTTTCTTTGACCTTGATTTGAACGGTCATGTCAATAACAGCAAGTATTTGGCGTGGATGTATGAGGGATTGGATTTTGAATTTTTGCAACACCACGTTCCTCGCAATATCCACCTCAAATACGTTAAAGAAATTCACTATGGTCATGATATCATTTCGCGCGTGGAACAAAAGGATTTGTCGACTAAACACGAAATTGTGACCCAAGGAACTGTTCATGCTCAAGCTTGCATCGAATGGCGAAGCATCGAAGAAAGCAGATTGTAAACTTTAACAATACAGATAAAAAAGGAGAATAATGTGACTTATAAAGGATACCTGATTGACTTAGACGGAACGATTTACAAGGGAAAGGAACGTATTCCTGCAGGGGAACGGTTTATTCAACGCCTGCAAGAAAGACATATTCCTTATGTTTTGGTGACCAATAATACCACACGCACACCTGAAGCGGTGCAAGAAATGTTAGCCAAGCAATTTAACGTTCAAACGCCGCTTGAAACCATTTATACAGCGACCATGGCAACGGTTGATTACATGAATGACATGAAGCGTGGCAAAACAGCGTACGTCATTGGTGAAACGGGCTTAAAAACAGCCATTGCAGAAGCTGGCTACGTTGAAGATACTGAAAATCCTGCCTATGTTGTGGTTGGGTTGGACACACAATTAACCTATGAAATGCTGGCAGTAGCCACCCTAGCCATCCAAAAAGGTGCCTTATTTATTGGGACCAACCCTGATTTAAATATCCCAACAGAGCGTGGCTTGATGCCAGGTGCGGGGTCTATTAGCAAATTCTTGGAAATTGCAACACGCGTCAAACCGATTTTCATTGGCAAACCAAATGCCATTATCATGAACAAAGCCCTAGACGTTTTAAATGTGAAGCGCGACCAAGCCATTATGGTGGGTGATAACTATTTGACAGACATCATGGCAGGTATCAAAAATGATATTGCAACTCTATTGGTGACAACTGGCTTTACCAAACCAGAAGAAGTGCCAACCTTGCCAATTCAACCTGACCACGTTCTCTCAAGCTTAGACGAATGGACTTTCGATGAAAAATAAGATTTGGACCTTTGCCACATGGCTTTGGCTTTTATCTGTGGCTATTTTAATCACGATTTACGGTGCTTGGTTGCTTTACCCATTTGAGGTTGATTGGTTGCATCTCACCTTGCAAGTGACCTTTCCCAAAGCAGATTTGCTTGATAACTTTAACGTGTTGATGACCTATCTCACCTCGCCTTTTTCACACACCTTGTCTATGCCTGATTTTCCTTCTTCTGCGGCAGGGCTCAAGCATTTTCAAGATGTGAAACACCTCTTTCACTTAACACAAGCGCTCTTTGTCGTGCTACTTTACCTATCTTGGTGTTTTTTGAAAAATGGCATCGTTAATAAAACCCTTTTTCTCCACCAAAGAGCATTTGTTTGGGCAGCCTTTTTACCAGTGTTAATTGCAGTAGCAGGCGTCTTAATTGGTTTTGAACAATTTTTTACGCTATTTCACGAAGTGCTTTTTCCTGGTGATTCTACTTGGCTCTTTAACCCAGCCACAGACCCTATTATTTGGGTCTTACCAGAAACCTTTTTTTTGCATTGCTTTATTCTTTTCTTTGTGGCCTATGAAGTATTAATGCTTGGTTTGTTATTGATTTCCCGCCGTCAATTTACACAAAGGCTAAAGGCTAGAAAGGAGGACTAATAATGTCTCTTGCCTGGTATTACTGGTTTTTATTTGCCTGTTCTTGGCTCTTTGCCATCACCTTTTGGGTCAAATCTACCAATATTCCCCAAAAGTGGCTAAAAGCCCTCTTTGTTATCTGTGGCGTAATCGCCTTTTGTCTCCCCTTTTTCTGGGGCTGGCTCGTGAGTTAATGATGAAAAAATTAGAAAACAAGCGTATGAAAACGCTTGTTTTTTGAAATAAAGAAAAGTAAAATAGAAGTATAATTTTTTATTCTCAATTAGAAAATAAAAAAAGCACCCGAATCGGGTGACATACTTGGATACGGACTAGCCTTATTTTAACTCACTGTGTTGTTTCGAATAGTTCCAACAATTCTATTTTATTATTTTAAGGTTAAAATTGCAAGTATTTTAATTAAAAAAGGAGAAAATGATGAAATCTTATTCAATTGGGCTTGATATCGGTACAAATAGTGTCGGGTGGGCTGTTATCACAGATGATTATAAAGTTCCAGCTAAAAAGATGAAGGTTTTTGGAAATACTGATAAAAAGTATATCAAGAAAAACTTATTAGGTGCATTGTTATTTGACAGTGGCGAAACAGCTGAAGCGACTCGTTTGAAACGTACAGCTCGACGTCGTTATACGCGTCGTAAAAATCGTTTGCGTTACCTACAAGAAATTTTTGCGGAAGAAATGACTAAAGTTGATGATAGTTTCTTTCAACGTTTAGATGAGTCGTTTTTGAAAGATGATGATAAAAATTTTGATGCACATCCAATCTTTGGCAATAAAGCAGAAGAAGATGTCTATCATCAGAAATTCCCTACAATTTACCATTTAAGAAAATATCTTGCAGATTCCACTGAAAAAGCAGATTTACGCTTGGTTTATCTAGCTTTAGCGCACATGATTAAATTCCGTGGACATTTCTTAATTGAGGGTGAATTGAGCGCTGAAAATACAGATGTTCAAAAACTATTCACTGATTTCGTAGGAGTGTATGATAGAATATTTGATGATAGTCATTTATCAGAAATTACGGTTGATGCTGCAAGTATTTTGACAGAAAAAATTAGCAAATCACGTCGTTTAGAGAATCTTATTAAATACTACACAACAGAAAAGAAAAATACTTTATTTGGAAATCTTATTGCTTTGGCTTTAGGATTACAGCCTAATTTTAAAATGAATTTCAAATTATCTGAAGATGCTAAGTTACAATTTTCTAAAGATTCCTATGAAGAGGATTTAGAAGAGTTACTTGGGAAAATTGGAGACGATTATGCAGATTTATTTACTTCAGCTAAAAATCTTTATAATGCAATCTTACTTTCAGGTATCTTAACTGTTGATGATAATTCAACTAAAGCTCCGTTATCTGCTTCGATGCTTAAACGTTATGTTGAACATCATGAAGACTTAGAAAAGCTAAAAGAATTCATTAAGGCAAATAAATCTGAGTTGTATCACGATATTTTTAAAGATAAAAACAAAAATGGTTATGCGGGCTATATTGAAAATGGTGTTAAACAGGATGAATTCTATAAATATTTAAAAAATACTCTTTCAAAAATTGATGGAAGTGAATATTTCCTAGATAAAATTGAACGTGAAGATTTTTTAAGAAAACAAAGAACATTTGATAATGGTTCGATTCCGCACCAAATTCATTTACAGGAAATGCATGCAATCTTACGTCGTCAAGGTGATTATTATTCATTTTTAAAAGAGAACCAAGATAGAATTGAAAAAATCTTGACTTTTAGAATCCCTTACTATGTCGGTCCGTTAGCACGAAAAGATAGTCGATTTGCATGGGCAGAATATCATTTAGATGAGAAGATTACACCGTGGAATTTCGATAAGGTAATTGATAAAGAAAAATCAGCTGAAAAATTCATTACGCGCATGACTTCAAATGATTTGTATTTACCAGAGGAGAAAGTTTTACCAAAACACAGTCATGTATATGAAACATATGCGGTTTATAATGAATTAACCAAAATTAAGTATGTTAATGAGCAAGGAAAAGAATCTTTCTTTGATTCAAATATGAAGCAAGAAATCTTTGACCATGTCTTTAAAGAAAATCGCAAAGTTACCAAAGAAAAAGTTTTAAATTATCTTAATAAAGAATTTCCTGAATATCGTATTAAAGATTTAATTGGACTTGATAAGGAAAATAAATCATTTAATGCTAGTCTTGGCACTTATCATGATTTGAAAAAAATTCTAGATAAATCCTTCTTAGATGATAAAGTAAACGAAGAAATAATTGAAGATATTATCAAGACGTTGACTTTGTTTGAAGATAGAGAAATGATTCAGCAGCGCCTTCAAAAATATAGTGATATCTTTTCGCCACAACAATTGAAGAAATTTGAACGCCGTCATTATACTGGCTGGGGTCGTTTGTCATATAAATTAATTAACGGTATTCGTAATAAAGAAAATAATAAGACTATTCTTGATTATCTGATTGATGATGGTTCTGCTAATCGTAACTTTATGCAGTTAATTAACGACGATACATTACCATTTAAACAAATCATCCAAAAATCACAAGTTGTTGGTGATATCGATGATATTAAAGCTGTTGTTCATGATTTACCTGGAAGCCCTGCTATCAAAAAAGGTATTCTACAAAGTGTCAAAATCGTTGATGAGCTAGTTAAAGTGATGGGACATAATCCTGATAATATTGTTATTGAGATGGCGCGTGAAAATCAAACAACTAATAGAGGAAGAAGCCAATCCCAACAACGTTTGAAAAAACTTCAGAACTCATTAAAAGAGTTAGGAAGTAATATTCTTAATGTGGAAAAACCGTCATATATTGAAGATAAAGTTGAAAATAATCATCTTCAAAATGATAAACTCTTCCTTTACTACATTCAAAATGGTAAAGATATGTACACTGGTGATGAGTTAGATATTGACCATCTAAGCGATTATGATATTGACCACATTATTCCTCAAGCCTTTATTAAGGATGACTCTATTGATAATAGAGTACTAACAAGTTCAGCTAAAAATCGAGGTAAATCAGATGATGTACCAAGTCTTGATATTGTTCGTGCTAGAAAGGCAGAATGGATTCGATTGTATAAATCAAGACTAATCTCTAAACGTAAATTTGATAATTTAACGAAAGCCGAACGTGGTGGATTGACTGAAGCAGATAAGGCTGGATTTATTAAACGTCAATTGGTTGAAACACGTCAAATCACAAAACATGTGGCACAGATTTTAGATGCTCGTTTTAATACAGAACGTGATGAAAATGACAAAGTGATTCGTGATGTGAAAGTCATCACTTTGAAATCAAATCTGGTTTCACAATTCCGAAAAGATTTTAAATTTTATAAAGTTCGCGAAATTAATGATTATCATCATGCTCATGATGCTTATCTTAATGCAGTTGTTGGAACAGCATTATTGAAAAAATATCCTAAATTAGCTTCTGAATTTGTTTATGGTGAGTACAAGAAATATGATATTCGTAAATTTATCACTAATTCAAGCGATAAAGCAACAGCGAAATATTTCTTCTATTCAAATTTAATGAATTTCTTTAAAACTAAGGTTAAATATGCGGATGGTACTGTCTTTGAGCGACCTATTATCGAGACAAATGCTGACGGTGAAATTGCTTGGAATAAGCAAATTGACTTTGAAAAAGTTCGAAAAGTTTTATCCTACCCACAAGTCAATATTGTTAAAAAGGTTGAAACTCAGACGGGAGGATTCTCAAAAGAATCAATTTTACCTAAAGGTGACTCTGATAAATTAATTCCACGAAAGACAAAAAAAGTTTATTGGGATACTAAAAAATATGGTGGTTTTGATAGTCCAACAGTAGCTTATTCTGTTTTTGTTGTAGCTGACGTCGAAAAAGGTAAAGCTAAGAAATTGAAAACTGTAAAAGAGCTAGTTGGTATTTCTATCATGGAACGTTCTTTCTTTGAAGAAAATCCAGTTGAATTCTTAGAAAATAAAGGATATCACAATATTCGAGAAGATAAATTAATAAAACTTCCAAAATATAGTCTTTTTGAATTTGAAGGTGGAAGAAGACGCTTGTTAGCTAGTGCTTCAGAACTTCAAAAAGGGAATGAAATGGTGCTTCCAGGATATTTAGTAGAATTGCTTTATCATGCTCATCGAGCTGATAATTTTAATAGCACTGAATATTTAAAATATGTTAGTGAGCATAAAAAAGAATTTGAAAAAGTTTTATCTTGTGTGGAAGACTTTGCTAACTTATATGTTGATGTTGAAAAAAATTTAAGTAAAATTAGAGCAGTTGCAGATAGTATGGATAACTTCTCAATTGAGGAAATTTCAAATTCATTTATTAATTTATTAACACTGACTGCATTAGGTGCGCCGGCTGATTTCAATTTCCTTGGTGAAAAAATTCCACGTAAACGCTATACCTCAACAAAAGAATGTCTGAATGCCACCCTTATCCACCAATCTATCACTGGTCTTTATGAAACACGTATTGATTTGAGTAAATTAGGAGAAGAGTAATGGGATGGCGTACGGTTATTGTTAATGAGCATTCTAAATTGTCGTATAAGAATAATCATTTGATTTTTAAAGATGCTTATCATACTGAAATGATTCATCTGGAAGAGATTGATATTCTGTTGCTTGAAACGACGAATATTGTATTGACGACGATGTTGATTGAACGCTTAGTCGAGAGAAATATTTTAATTATTTTTTGTGATGAAAAACGTTTGCCAACTGCAATGCTGACGCCTTACTATGGACGCCATGATTCTAGTTTACAGCTGACAAAACAAATTGCTTGGGACGATGATGTCAAATGTGATGTTTGGACAACGATTATTGCCCAGAAAATATTAAACCAAAGCATGTATCTTGGTAAATGTTCTTTCTTTGAAAAATCCCAATCTATTATGGAGTTATATCACGGCTTAGAGCCTTTTGATCCCAGTAATCGTGAGGGACATTCTGCAAGAATTTATTTTAATACCTTGTTTGGAAATGATTTCTCGCGTGATCAGGATAATGATATTAATGCTGGGTTAGACTATGGGTATACTTTGTTGTTGAGTATGTTTGCGCGTGAATTAGTTGTTTGTGGTTGTATGACGCAATTCGGCTTAAAACATGCTAACCAATTCAACCAGTTTAATCTGGCTAGTGATATCATGGAGCCATTCCGTCCAATTGTTGATAGAATTGTGTATGAAAATCGTAACGCTTCCTTTGTTAAGATTAAACGCGAATTGTTTACGATGTTTGATGAAACCTATTCTTATAACCATAAAGAAATGTTCCTAAACAATATCGTTAGTGATTATACGAAGAAAGTGGTTAAAGCTCTAAATCATGGTGGGAAAGGAGTTCCTGAATTTAGGATATGAGTTATCGATATATGCGAATGATTTTAATGTTTGATATGCCAACCGAAACAGCAGAAGAACGAAAAGCCTATCGTCAATTTCGAAAATTTTTATTGAGTGAAGGCTTTATCATGCACCAATTTTCAGTTTATAGCAAATTGTTATTAAATAATTCTGCCAATAAAGCGATGATTGATAGACTTCAAGCCAATAATCCTAAAAAAGGAAGCATCACACTTTTGACAGTGACTGAAAAACAGTTTGCTCGTATGATTTATTTGAATGGTGAGCAAAATACCAGCATTGCCAATTCTGATAGACGTCTTGTATTTCTTGGAGAGGATTATAGTGATCAAGATTAATTTTCCACTATTAGATACACCGCTACCACTTGAAAACGCGACAATTCTGGCTATTGAAGATGTTACTGTTTATGCTAATATCGTTAAACAATGTTATAGCTATTCTGAAGCGAGTGATTTAAAGTTTTTCACAGAGAAAATGGTTTCTTTAAAGATGACAGAAATCCTGCTGATTACTGATATTTTAGGTTTTGAAATCAACTCTCCTGCTGTTTTGAAGCTGATATACGCTGATTTGGAGGGGCAATTGAATGATAAACCAGAAATTAAGACTCAGATTGAAAATCTGGCAGCTAAGATTACAGAACTAATATCCTATGAATGCTTAGAAAATGAGTTGGATCTGGAATGCGATGACATTACGATTTTAGAACTCATCAAAGATCTTGGTATTAAAATTGAAACACGAAGTGACACCATCTTTAAAAAATGTTTTGAAATTCTTCAAATTTATCAATATCTTAGCAAAAAGAAATTGTTAGTTTTGGTTAATAGCGGTGCTTATTTGTCGAAAGGTGAAGTAGAGAAGTTGTTAGAGTATATTGAACTGAGTAACCAAACAGTGCTCTTTTTAGAACCACGAAAACTTTATGATTTCCCACAATACATTTTAGATAATGACTATGTTTTACTGGAAGATAAGGGAGAGTCATAAGAATAACAAGGTACCTGGGAAGGTATCTTGTTTTTTTTTGAACGTAATATAAGTTTAGATGAAAGCATTGTTATATGGACTACTCTTATGATATAATGAGAATGACTAAAATTCGATTTTATGAATGGGATCGTTCGGAGCTGAAGTTTTGCTGTGAACGAATGGCGCGATTACGAAATCTTGTGAGAAAAAGTGGTCCACGAGGTTTTAGAGCTGTGTTGTTTCGAATGGTTCCAAAACTTCCACGCAGTAGCACACCTCGACCAGGCAGTTTTAGA
>SAMEA3663077__coassemble_629_pt1 | contig 11763 bp, 8 predicted proteins | sample SAMEA3663077__metabat2_low_PE_014 | metagenome-assembled genome bin SAMEA3663077 (sample SAMEA3663077) | pig gut metagenome | biome: pig gut; feature: pig-associated habitat; material: faeces | place: France | collected 2012
TTCAACCAACTGATTACACTTTGTGCCATGTAGGTTTTGCCAATCTTGGTTCTTCTTTAGCTTTCTATAGTTCTGCTAAAAATGCTAAGGTAAAACAGACAGTAATGGGAGCTTTCATGTCACAATTATTCGGAGTTAGTGAACCTGTCTTGTTTGGTTTGCATTTAAGATATAATCTTAAGCCATTGTATATTATGCTTTTTTCTTCTGGACTTGGAGCAGCCATACTTTCAATTTTTCGTATTCAATCTAATTCGTATGGTTTAGCAGTAGTTCCGTCATATCTAATGTACATTTATAATAGCTATCAGTTACTTGTTTATTTTGCTGTTTCAGTTATTACTGTAGTAGTGTGCTACACGTTGACAAAATTACTTGCAATTCCAGATGAAATTTTAGTGGAAGACGAATAATTATTTTTAAAGAACTGCATCCTAGTATGAGGTTTTATATCTGAATACTAGGGTGCATTTAAAATGTTATAGATTCATTTTAGGTAGTTATGTAGAATCCCAATCCAAACATGGATGACAATAGTTGTATTTTTGCTTGCACTGTTGAATGTATATCTAGAACCTTTTTTACTGGTTTTAGAATGGTAAAAACATCACTATTTTATACAAAAAACTTTAAAAAGCCTCTAAAATATGATAAACTAAACTGTATATAAAATTTTAAGGAGAAATGACTTCATGTCTGTATCATTTGAAAACAAAGCCACTAACCGTGGTGTGATTACATTCACAATTGGTCAAGACAAAATCAAACCAGCTCTTGACAAAGCATTCAATAAAATTAAGAAAGATTTGAACGCACCTGGATTCCGTAAAGGACACATGCCACGTGCCGTATTCAACCAAAAATTTGGTGAAGAAGCTCTTTACGAAGATGCTTTGAACGCTATTCTTCCAGAAGCATACGAAGCAGCTGTTGCTGAACTTAGCCTTGACGTTGTTGCTCAACCAAAAATTGACATCAAATCAATGGAAAAAGGTCAAGAATGGACTTTGACTGCAGAAGTTGTTACAAAACCAGAAGTGAAACTTGGTGCTTACAAAGACCTTGAAGTTTCAGTTGACGCTACAAAAGAAGTTACTGATGCTGAAGTAGATGAAAAAGTAGAACGCGAACGCAACAACCTTGCTGAATTGGTTGTTAAAGACGACGCTGCAGAACTTGGTGACACTGTTGTTATCGACTTCGTTGGTTCAGTTGACGGTGTTGAATTTGACGGTGGTAAAGGCGAAAACTTCTCACTTGAACTTGGTTCAGGTCAATTCATCCCAGGTTTCGAAGACCAATTAGTTGGTGCTAAAGCTGGTGAAACTGTTGAAGTTAACGTAACATTCCCAGAAAACTACCAAGCTGAAGACCTTGCTGGTAAAGACGCTAAATTCGTGACAACTATCCACGAAGTAAAAGCAAAAGAAGTACCAGCTCTTGACGATGAATTGGCTAAAGATATCGACGAAGAAGTGGAAACACTTGACGAATTGAAAGCTAAATACCGTAAAGAACTTGAATCAGCTAAAGAAATTGCTTACGATGACGCTGTTGAAGCTGCTGCCATTGAATTGGCTGTTGAAAACGCAGAAATCGTTGAATTGCCAGAAGAAATGGTTCATGACGAAGTACACCGTGCAATGAACGAATTCATGGGCAACATGCAACGCCAAGGTATCTCTCCAGAAATGTACTACCAATTGACAGGTACATCTGAAGAAGATCTTCACAAACAATACGAAGCAGACGCTGACAAACGCGTTAAAACAAACCTTGTTATCGAAGCAATCGCTAAAGCTGAAGGATTTGAAGCTAGCGACGAAGAAATCGAAAAAGAAATCAACGATTTGGCTTCAGAATACAACATGGAAGTGGAACAAGTTCGTCACCTTCTTTCACCTGAAATGCTTAAACATGATATCGCAATGAAAAAAGCGGTTGATGTTATCACAAGCTCAGTTAAAGTGAAATAAGCTTACTGATACGAACCATTCAAGTCAAGTAATCTTGTATTACTTGACTTTTTATTATTTTTGCTGAAAAATCTTTTGACGAATACCTAAAATTAGCGTAAAATAAAGAGTGACAAATTTTAGACAATAGGTTTTTTGTAGCTACTGGCTCATATCCTAAAATAAATAAGGAGAATTACCTTGGAATTAGAAGTATTTGCTGGACAAGAAAAAAATGAACTCTCAATGGTTGAAGTAGCTCGTGCTATTTTAGAAGAGCGTGGCCGTGATCATGAGATGTACTTCAGCGATCTTGTGAACGAGATTCAAAATTACCTCGAAAAATCAGACGCAGATATTCGTGAAGCGTTACCTTACTTTTATTCTGCATTAAATGTGGATGGTAGTTTTATTCCACTTGGGGATAACAAATGGGGCCTTCGTTCATGGTATGCTATTGATGAGATTGACGAAGAAATCATCACTCTTGAAGAAGATGAAAACGGAGAACCAAAACGCAAGAGAAAACGTGTCAATGCCTTCATGGATGGTGATGAAAATGCTATTGACTACTCAGACGATGATCCAGAAGATGAAGATTTCACACCAAAATTAGCTGATATGGAATACGACGAAGAAAATCCAGATGATGAAAAATCAGAAGTGGAATCTTACGATTCAGAAATCAACGAAATCATCCCTGATGATGAATTAGACGAAGACGTTGACATCAACGAAGAAGATGACGATGACGACGATGATGATTTGGACGAGGAAGAATAAGTTTTTCGAAAACAATCAGATCATTATGGTTATCGTTTGACAATTTATCAAAGATAACATATAATGTTAATCGGGCACTTCTTTTTGATTTGAGAGGTCATGTAAAAGCTCCCTAACTTTTAGGGGGCTATTTTTGTTTTTTTAAAATAGTTGTCTATGTGCGTTGGAACCCCATGCCGACAAGGCTACCCAAACGCTAATTATAAGTGATGCGATTTTATTCAAGCACTTATCATTTTATTTTTAAAGGAGTTTTTTAATGACGAAGTATATTTTTGTTACTGGTGGTGTGGTTTCTTCTATTGGTAAAGGTATTGTCGCTGCAAGTCTTGGTCGTTTATTGAAAAATCGCGGGCTTAAGGTAACCATCCAAAAATTTGACCCTTACATTAATATTGACCCAGGGACAATGAGTCCTTACCAACACGGTGAAGTTTACGTGACTGATGATGGGGCTGAAACAGACCTTGACCTTGGTCACTACGAACGTTTTATTGATATTAACCTTAACAAGTATTCGAATGTTACAACTGGTAAAATTTATAGCGAAGTGCTTCGAAAAGAACGTAAAGGGGAATACCTTGGAGCAACTGTTCAGGTTATTCCACATATCACAGACGCGTTGAAAGAAAAAATTAAACGTGCTGCAGCTACGACAGATTCTGATGTTATTATCACTGAAGTTGGTGGTACTGTTGGTGATATTGAAAGCCTTCCTTTCCTTGAAGCATTGCGCCAAATGAAGGCAGACGTTGGTTCTGACAATGTGATGTACATTCACACAACCTTGTTACCTTACTTGAAGGCAGCTGGTGAAATGAAAACCAAACCAACTCAACACTCTGTAAAAGAGTTGCGTGGATTAGGGATTCAACCAAATATGTTGGTTATCCGTACAGAAAAACCAGCTGGGCAAGGCATTAAAAACAAATTGGCTCAATTCTGTGACGTGGCTCCAGAAGCTGTTATTGAATCACTTGATGTGGATCATATTTACCAAATTCCACTCAATATGCAAGCTCAAAACATGGACCAAATCGTATGTGACCACTTGAAATTGGATGTGCCAAAAGCGGATATGTCAGAATGGTCTGCAATGGTTGATAAGATTATGAATCTTAAAAACTCAACACGAATTGCCCTTGTTGGGAAATACGTTGAATTGCCAGATGCTTACCTTTCAGTTGTTGAAGCTCTTAAACACTCAGGTTACATCAACGATACAGCTATCGACCTCAAATGGGTTAACGCCAATGATTTGACAGCTAAAAATGCTGAAGAAATGCTTGGCGATGTTGATGGTATCATTGTTCCTGGTGGATTTGGTCAACGTGGTACAGAAGGTAAGATTGAAGCTATCCGCTATGCGCGTGAAAATGACGTGCCAATGCTTGGTATCTGTCTTGGTATGCAATTGACTTGTGTGGAATTTGCCCGTAACGTCTTGCATTTAGAAGGGGCTAACTCAGCCGAACTTGATCCTGATACAAAATACCCAATCATCGATATCATGCGTGATCAAATCGATATTGAAGACATGGGTGGAACACTCCGTCTAGGACTTTACCCATGTAAATTGAAACCAGGTTCACGTGCAGCACAAGCTTATAATAACCAAGAAGTGGTGCAACGCCGTCACCGTCACCGTTACGAATTCAACACGAAATTCCGTGACCAATTTGAAGAAGCTGGCTTTGTCTTTTCAGGTGTGTCACCAGATAACCGCTTGATGGAAGTGGTTGAATTGCCAGAGAAGAAATTCTTCGTAGCTGCTCAATACCACCCAGAACTTCAAAGCCGTCCAAACCGTCCAGAAGAACTCTACACTGCTTTTGTGACAGCGGCAATCGAAAATAGCAAATAATAAATCAAAGATTCTTCAAGCAAGTGCTTAGAGAATCTTTTTTTATGAAAGTTCTATAATGAAGTTAGCCACCTTGCTTTACTCAAAAAAAATTGTTTCGCTATCTTTGAGTAAGCCGGTAATTTCATTTGATAACAGGCTTGAAGCTGTTAGGCTAAGTTGCCAAGGCTAATAGTAGCCTTGGTTTAGCTACCAAAACAGGTTCAAGGGTTCCTGTTGTCAAAGGAAATCCATTTTAAGGTATAAGAAAACACCTCTGTGCTATACTTGTAGTTCACCACAAACACAAGAAAGAGGCACAGAGATGCAAAAATATTATACACTAAAAGGAAAACATTTGACAATTGATAACCGTCGCCTAATTGAAAAGTGGAAGATTGAGGGAAAGTCTAATCGTGAAATTGCCGACTTACTTGGAAAGGCTCCTCAGACCATCAATAACGAGATCAATCGGGGTACAACCTTACAACAAGTGCGAAAAGGGGTATATAAAAAGGTCTATTCAGCCGAGTACGCACAGACTGTTTACCAAACTAATCGAAAACGTTCGGTAAAAAAGATAATCCTAACGAAAGAATTGAAAGAGAAAATAGTACACTATACTAAGCAAAAATTTTCTCCTGAAATGATGGTTAAGAAGAAGAAAATGAAAGTTGGCATTTCAACCATTTACTATTGGTTTCATAATGGCCATTTAGGATTGACGAAAGCAGATATGCTTTACCCTAGAAAAGGGAAAAGTGTCAAGAAGCAAGCTAGTCCTAACTTTAAACCAGCAGGCAAATCTATCGAAGAACGTCCTGACGTTATTAATCTTCGCTTGGAAAACGGTCATTATGAAATTGATACGGTTCTATTAACCAGAGTGAAAAATCATTGCCTTTTAGTCTTAACCGACCGTCGGAGTAGACACCAAATCATCCGTTTGATACCTAACAGAACCACTGAATCAGTCAATCAGGCACTGGAGGGAATTTTGAGGGAACATCGTATTCTGTCTATTACTGCAGATAACGGTACAGAATTTAGTCGTCTGGCTGAAGTGTTTCCTGAGGAGTATATCTACTATGCGCATCCCTACTCTTCATGGGAGAGGGGAACGAATGAAAATCACAATCGATTGATTCGGAGATGGTTACCAAAAGGAACCAAGAAAACGACCTCGAAAGAAGTCGCTTTTATCGAAAATTGGATTAACAATTACCCTAAAAAATGCTTGGACTACAAGTCGCCGAGTGAATTTCTTATGGGTGGCTAATTTCAACTTGAAATTTGGGGAATCTTTTTTTAACCAAATTTCACTTTGATTTTACTTTTTAGGGGTGAAAATATAGTATAATAGTTACTATGAGAAATTTGAGAATTAGAAAAAGTCGTGTCGTTTTGTGGGGAGTACTGCTGGTTTTTGCGGCTAGTGTTGGAGCGAGTTTTTATTTCTTCCACGTAGCGCAAATTCGTGAAGAAAAGTCTTTTATCAACAACAATGGGCGTTCAAAAGACAATCCCTTGTATCAATATGAGCAAGAATTTGACCAATTGCCAAAAGAAACGCTTTGGATGACCAATCAAGGGCTCAAGCAAGATGCTTGGTATTTACCTGCTAAAACACAAACGGATAAGACAGTTATCGTTGTGCATGGGTTTACCAATGATAAAGAGGATATGAAGCCTTATGCGTGGATGTTTCATGAGTTGGGCTACAACGTTCTGATGCCTGATAATATGTCACATGGGGACAGTGAGGGGCGTATTATTGGTTATGGTTGGAATGACCGCCTAAACGTCATCAAGTGGGCTGATTTACTGGTAGAGAAAAACCCCAATTCTCAGATTACCTTGTTTGGTGTGTCAATGGGAGCAGCGACTGTGATGATGGCTTCTGGAGAAGAAAGCTTGCCAAAACAAGTCGTTGGTATTATTGAAGATTGCGGCTACAGCAGCGTTTGGGATGAATTGAAATACCAAGCTAAAGAAATGTACAATTTACCGGCATTTCCGATTTTGTATGAGGTTTCTGCCTTGTCGAAATTGCGAGCTGGATTCTCTTATGGTGAAGCAAGTAGTGTTAACCAGCTGAAGAAAAACACATTGCCTGTTTTGTTCATCCATGGTAGTCAAGATGATTTTGTTCCAACTAGCATGGTTTACAAAAATTATCAAGCCACTAAAGGACCAAAAGAATTGTATATTGTCAAAGGAGCTAAGCATGCCAACTCTTTTGAAACTGATCCGAAAGGCTACATGGAAAAAATAGCACAATTTTTGAAAAAATATGAAAAAAGTTATTGACATCTTCTTGGGTAGCTGATATAATATAATATGTTGTTAAGGAACAGCGGGAATGGCGGAATTGGCAGACGCGCAGGACTAAGGATCCTGTGATCGCTTTAGATCGTGAGGGTTCAAGTCCCTCTTTCCGCAGAGTAAAAACACGTATGAAAAGAGAGAATCTTGGTATTCTCTCTTTTTTTGTATTTTATGGGTTTCAAAACTGTGATTTGTGAAAAAACTCTCCAATTCGTAAGTAATACTAGCAATCTGAATTAATTTGTGATAAAATGTACTTGTAAATGGGGAATATCCCAAAAAATAAATAGGAGGCCTATATAATGGCAATCGTTTCAGCAGAAAAATTTGTCCAAGCAGCTCGTGACAATGGTTACGCAGTTGGTGGTTTTAACACAAACAACCTTGAATGGACTCAAGCAATCCTACGTGCAGCAGAAGCTAAACAAGCTCCAATCCTTATCCAAACTTCTATGGGTGCTGCTAAATACATGGGTGGTTACAAACTTTGTAAAACACTTATCGAAAATCTTGTAGAATCAATGGGTATCACTGTACCAGTTGCTATTCACCTTGACCACGGTCACTTTGACGATGCTTTGGAATGTATCGAAGTTGGTTACACTTCAGTTATGTTTGACGGTTCACACCTTCCAATAGAAGAAAACCTTGAAAAAGCTAAAGAAGTTGTAGCTAAAGCACACGCTAAAGGTATCTCAGTTGAAGCTGAAGTTGGTACTATCGGTGGTGAAGAAGATGGTATCATCGGTGACGGTGAACTTGCTCCAATCGAAGACGCTAAAGCTATGGTTGAAACTGGTATCGACTTCTTGGCTGCAGGTATCGGTAACATCCACGGACCATACCCAGAAAACTGGAAAGGTCTTCACCTTGATCACCTTGAAAAATTAACTGCTGCGATTCCTGGTTTCCCAATTGTATTGCACGGTGGATCTGGTATTCCTGATGACCAAATCAAAGATGCTATCAAACTTGGTGTTGCTAAAGTTAACGTTAACACTGAATGCCAAATCGCATTTGCAAAAGCAACTCGTAAATTTGTTGCTGACTACGAAGCAAATGAAGCAGAATACGATAAGAAAAAACTTTTCGACCCACGTAAATTCTTGAAACCAGGTTTCGAAGCTATTACAGAAGCTGTTGAAGAACGTATCGACGTATTCGGTTCAGCAAACAAAGCTTAATTAGATTATATAAGCTTGAAAATAAAGGGTTTGTCCAATATGGACAAGCCTTTTTCTTATGTTTTGCCCCCATTTTGCCCCCGATTTCTAAATTTCAGTTCGTTTTGATTATAGAAGTAGCGCAATTATGTTTATTTTGTCAATTGATCAATCATTGGAGTGATTGTGTTCTTAGTCTTCTGTGTAACGTGTAAATAGATTTGTGTTACTCGACTCCCCCTTGTGTGTCCAACACGATCTTGAATGGCCTCCAAGGGTACTCCTTGTTCAGCTAAAAAGCTGATATGCGTGTGTCGGAAGATATGAGTTGTAATATGTTTTTTGAAACTAAGCTTATCGTCAATATCGATGCCTGCTCGTCTCGGCTTTCCCTTGCGGTTTAGTTTACCATTTTCTGAAGAGTTGAGGAAGTTGTTTAAGACACTGTAATGAAGAGGAGTTCCATTGTAATCAGGTTTATGGATGCTCTTAGATGTGAAAATCCATCCATTATCTTTATAGTCTGGATTGAATTCTATATGATGATGATTTAATTCAATTTCTTCTTGTAGAATTTCAACTGACGAAAATTTAGAAAAAGTTGAAAAGAGCTTTTATGTAATTTTAAGTGCTATAAAGCAAGAAGGTGCCATAAATAAGGAATATAAGAGAATTGAGTTTACTAATAAAGTCTTGTTATTAGTAAATAACCTAGAATGTATAGAAATTCCATATGAGGAATTTGAATTCTTTTCTCAAATTGTTCTTGAATCTATTAAATCTGGTAAAGGAACTTTTGAAATTCCAGAAATTGAACTATTCTTACAAAAAATAAAGATAACAAAAATAAAAGCAAGTAATGATAGTAAAAAAGATATCATATTTAAAATACATGATGACTTCACTGATGCTGAGCCTATAATTGGATTCTCAATTAAATCTTATATTGAAAATAAGCCTACACTACTTAACGCAAGCGGTGCGACAAAAGTCCAATATAAGTTATCGAGACCTCTTTCCACATATAAAGTTGAATTTTTACATAATATTAGTACTAGAACAAAAATCAAGGATCGTGTCGAATATATCAAAGATAAAGGAGTTCTTTTAGATTTTGATAGTATGATAAATGAAACATTTAATAGAAATTTGCAGACGGTAGATTATAGAATGCCAGAAATTTTAGGTAATTTATTTTTAGAATCTTATTTTGTAGAAGGAAAGTCAATTTCTGACGTAGTGGATAAGTATTGCGATGAATTTTCTGAAGATAAGGAAATAATAATTCATAAAGTTAAAGACCTATTAGTAGCTGTTGCACTTGGGATGGAGCCGAATACAAAATGGACAGGATTGGAAGATGCTAATGGAGGATATATTGTTGTAAAAGATGATGGTGAAGTCCTCTGCTATCATATTTATGATAGAAATAAACTACGGAATTACTTGTTTAGGAATACAAAATTTGATAGTCCATCTAGCAGTTGAACTGGTGCGGGGTTAATAACTGTTCACAATGGAGAGCAAAAATTTTCATTAACAATCCAAATAAGGTTTTAGTTATTTGCAAAAGTTTCAATAAAAGTTCACACTACTCAGAACAACTTGATTAAAACCATATGAAAATTTTGTTCATAGAAAGTTATAAAAACATTGATATTAAAGGTTTTTGAAATAAATCTAAATATAAAATTTTCAAACCAGATCTTAAGAGAAATCGTAAAGTTTTACAATTCTCTAAACGTTAATTATTAGCGATATATCATGTATCAAACATTTCTTGGTTTCCACCAAGGTTTTTTTTGATGTTTCTTGAGAAAAGGTTTCCACCATATATCCCACCATCATTTCTTTCAGTTACGGTAAGTATTCGCTCCGACAGCGATTGGAACAATGTTAGAAGTATTATGGTACAATAGAGGGTAGCATAGATAAAAAATGCATTAATGGAGTGGAAATATAGTATGAAGCCTTTTACAAAATGGGTTGGTGGAAAACGCCAGTTGTTACCACAAATACTTGGAATTTTACCTGATAAATTTAATAAGTACTATGAACCTTTTGTAGGTGGAGGTACTTTATTTTTTGAATTAGCACCATCTAATGCAACGATCAACGATAATAATGAAGAGCTTATTTTAGCTTATAAAGTAATTAAGGAAAATGTTGAAGAGTTGATTCAGTTGCTTAAGATACATAAAGAGAACAATTCAGTAAAAAATAATTCGTCACGCAAAACAAATACAAACGAAAATACTGTCCAAATTAGGTCTTACGATTTGTGGCAGATTTAATTTAATATTTTGCCTCAAATTAGCCACACTTTTTATAGAATCAAGAGGAATAATGAAGTTCTCTTCTTATTAATATGGTTGTTTAAAATGTTAAATATAGCATTTTACGGTGTAATGGGAAGTATGGCAAAAAAACCAACTATGTTCAGCATCTAAGCTTTTTAATGTTCATCCGTCTTGAATGTGCAGTCGAACAATTTTTTGTCGTGTTTCGTCTGGATAGTGTTTCATGTTATGTCTCCTATTCTAATGAATATTTTAACTTATTAGGTAAGAGTGTTACAAATTTACTATACCAGAACATCCGATTTCTACTAAATCTTGATTGGTTTCTACTAAGAAAAATTCATTGTCTTTTTTTGACAAATACAATGAATAAATTGAGCAGACTTTATTAATTCCGTTAAAACCTTTTGTTGGTATTCTAAAGAATCAACTTCACCTTTTTGACGTTCTGTTAAAAGATATTGTTTGCTCAATATAATGCTGAAAAAAATCAAGTTTACCAGTTTCAGAGAAACTTAGTCATTTATCATTTACATAAATCCATCTTGTTGGGAACCCTTGACGGTAAACATCACTAAACCAAAATAGCTATTAAAAAAGTCTACTAACTGTGGTCCAGTTTTATAGGTAAATAATTCTGTTTCATCTCCACAGAGTATTTTTGCAAGTGTTTTGTAAAATTCTGGGTTGATCAATAACGATACCTCTATATAAATAAGCTAATGGATTTATTATAGCATTATAAATAAAGAAGACTATCTTTGTAATACACTTACTTAATTTTTTATATATCAACAATTTATTTGGTCAGTTTAATTTGCTTAATTGACAGAAAAATGAAAGATATCATTCAATCAGACCTATTTATTTTTTATGAATAAGTTGTTCAAGCCTGCTAAAGGTTGATATAAAGCTATTTATAAATTATTTGGAATCAAACCGTGTCCAATCAGATTTTACGATAAAAAGGTAGAGTTTAAACTGAAATATAGCAATATACTGCATTTAGCAAAAAGAAAAAACGCTTGAAATTAGCGCTTTTCTTATGTATTGATTTGTATTGAATGCTTACTTAACCTCATTCTGAGGTACAGTAAAATCTGTACTTTTGTTTTTTTAAAAATAATATAAAAAGCACTCTAGCTTCTATAGTTTAAACAAAACTACAGATTTTAGAGCGCTATTGCCATCAGAAGGAATATACATATGAGGTTAGAAAGGATCTCAAAGTAATCTAAAGAAAGCTGATTTTTACCTGATTAATATTGTAATGTTAGGGATTTGTCATAGTTTTTGGTGTTGTTTTAAAAGTGAGTAGTTAGGACTACAACAACCTTAAATTTCTTGTAGAGTAATCCCATGTTTTAAGTAAAAAATCAACCGATTTTAGA
>SAMEA3663077__coassemble_906_pt1 | contig 9029 bp, 8 predicted proteins | sample SAMEA3663077__metabat2_low_PE_014 | metagenome-assembled genome bin SAMEA3663077 (sample SAMEA3663077) | pig gut metagenome | biome: pig gut; feature: pig-associated habitat; material: faeces | place: France | collected 2012
GCTGAGGCTGTATTTGGAATGCCAGAGGGAAGCTCGTGGATTCATCGGCGTCTGATTCAGGTCGGTGATTCTGTTCCGGTTGAACTTTTTCAGTATCAGGTTCAGGAGCAGAAAGAGGCGGCACGTACCTTTGATATTGGACTGCAGCATTTGGCGTTTCAAGTAGACGACTTACGGGCAGCTGCTCGACAGTTTCAGGAAGCGGGCGGAGAGCTCTATCCTACTTACAATCCTCAAACTGCTAGTCTGGGACAAGTATCTTCACAAAATGGCTGGGTCTATGGAAAAACGCCTTGGGGGACGATTATTGAGTTGGTGACTTTTCCTAGTTAGGCATGGAAAATATTTTATGAACATTTTTATTGACATATCTAGAAAAAACGATATAATAGACTTATGAAAACAATAGAAATCTTCAAAGCTTTAGCGAATGAACATCGATTGCAAATCTTAAAATGGTTAAAATCTCCCAAGGATTACTTTGTAAATGAAGGTCATCCAGAGATAGATGTGGAAATTGTTGGCGTTTGTGTGGGAGAGATTCAGAAAAAACTGGGTCTGACCCAGTCGACAACCTCACATTACTTGGCTATCTTGCAGAAGGCAAATCTGCTAACGGCTACCCGTATCGGCAAATGGACTTATTATCGTCGAAATGAGGAGACCATTTCACAGCTCTGCCATTTGCTAGAAAAAGAGATTTAGAGTCAATTTTGGCTCTTCTATTTTAAATTTAAATATCGATAAAGTTAGATATATCGTTTGGAGATTCTATATTTTTAGAAAAAAAGAGAAAAATTATGACACATCATTTGACAGACACTTTAATGCTTCGCCACGGGGCTCAATTGACTTCCCGTATCGCCATGGCCCCTATGCAAACTCATTCGGGTAAGCGTGGTGGCTTTGTAACCGAAGATACCATTCGCTACTATCAAGCACGCTCGCAAGCAGCAGGTTTGTTGATTTCAGAGTTTCATTATGTGAGTGAAAATGGTGGACCAGCCTATGTTCCAGGCTATCCAGAGCAACTTGGGGCTTATTCAGATGAACACTTAGAGGGTTTGACACGACTGGCTCAGGCCCTGAAGAAAGACGGCAATAAAGCCGTATTGCAGATTCACCACGGTGGTCGTGCGGCTGTTGGTCGTGCAGTGAGTGGGGAAGAGGTGGTCGCACCAAGTGCTATTGACTTCACATTCTTAGACTATCCTGTGCGTGAATTAACTCATGAAGAAATTTTGGACATTATCGCAGATTTTGGTCGAGCAACCAAGCGTGCTATTCAGGCAGGATTTGACGGAGTTGAAATTCACGGCGCCAATCACTACCTGATTCAACAATTCTTTTCTACCTTGTCTAACCACCGTACAGATGATTGGGGTGGTAGCCTTGAGAAACGCATGGCCTTTCCATTAGCAGTTGTGAAAGAAGTCAAGCGTGTAGTGGCAGAAGAAGGACCAAAAGACTTTATTATCGGCTATCGTATCAGTCCAGAGGAAATTCACGGAGATGCCATTGGCTATACTTATAATGAATCAACCCAGTTGATTGCTCAGGTGGTGAAACAGGAGTTGGATTATATCCATGTAGTTTTGTGATAGTATTGAAGTGTTCCATATGATTCTTTCTAATGAGTAGTTTCGTCGCTTTTCATTATAGGTCAATAGGTCATATGGGGCTTTTTTTCTATGCACGAAAAGGCTCCATAACTTCTGACTGGGTGTTACCCACTACAGAAATTATAGAGCCACATTTGTCAGGGGTTTCTTGGTTATGTGACTTTTTATAGAGCCTCTTTGTCTAGCTTTTTTTGTGTCTTCTTATGACAAGAAGATTACAGTTGTAAGGGCTTTTTGAGGAATGATACTGTGAAGGTCTTTTTTATGTTATAATGGCATTATGGAAATATTAAATACAACTGTAAGTCTATTTAGTCATGTCATTTTTATTGCTATGACCAATTCTTTGTTAAGGCAGTTATTTGACTGGTCTAAGTGGATAAAAAACACCCCTGATAATATCGGGCGCTTGAAAGTGTTTATCTTGTTTTTAAGCATTGCAATTGGCTACCTGGTTAGCAATTTTATCTTGGAAATTGTGACATTGAGTCAAACACTTTTCTTCAGCTTTCAATAAAAGCATTAAATAGAAAACTGTGATATAATTCTAGTTAATAGAATATTGAGAATGGAGTTCATTTTGGATAAGATTATTATAGAAGGTGGTCATACGCGTTTGCAAGGAGAAGTGGTCATTGAAGGGGCTAAAAATGCCGTCTTGCCACTTCTTGCAGCCACCATTTTACCAGAAGAAGGAAAGACGGTACTTACGAATGTGCCAATTCTTTCGGATGTGTTTACCATGAATCATGTGGTGCGTGGTTTGGACATTCAAGTGGATTTTGATGAAGCCACTAACACCATTGAGGTTGATGCATCAGGAAAAATTTTAGATGTTGCTCCTTACGAGTATGTGAGCAAAATGCGTGCTTCTATCGTTGTTCTGGGACCTATCTTGGCTCGTAACGGCCATGCCCAAGTATCTATGCCAGGCGGTTGCACGATTGGAAGTCGTCCGATTGACTTGCACCTAAAAGGTTTGGAGGCAATGGGAGCAACTATCACACAATCTGGCGGTGATATTACTGCGACAGTTGACGGCAAGTTGCGTGGAACCACGATTTACATGGATTTCCCATCTGTTGGAGCAACGCAAAACTTGATGATGGCAGCCACTTTGGCAGAAGGTGTGACAACCATTGAAAATGCTGCACGCGAACCAGAAATTGTTGATTTAGCCATGCTGCTAAATAAAATGGGAGCAAAGGTTAGAGGAGCAGGTACAGAAACCTTGACCATTACTGGTGTGGAAAGCCTTCGCGGTGCAGAACACGATGTGGTGCAAGACCGTATTGAAGCAGGGACTTTCATGGTCGCTACAGCCATGACTTCAGGTAATGTTTTGGTGAAAGATGCCATTTGGGAACACAATCGTCCGTTGATTTCGAAATTGATTGAGATGGGCGTGACAGTGATTGATGAAGAAGAGGGTATCCGTGTGATTGCGGACACGCCAGCCTTAAAACCAGTGACTGTTAAAACCCTACCCCACCCTGGTTTTCCAACGGATATGCAGGCACAATTTACCGCTTTGATGGCGGTTGTGAACGGCGAATCAACCATGATTGAAACGGTTTTTGAAAATCGTTTCCAACATCTTGAAGAAATGCGCCGCATGGGCTTGCAGTCTGAGATTTTGCGTGATACAGCAATGATTCATGGAGGCAAAGAATTACAAGGAGCACCTGTCATGTCTACAGACTTGCGTGCCAGTGCTGCCTTGATTATGATTGGTATGGTGGCAAAAGGCACAACAACAGTTGGCAAATTGGTTCACCTTGACCGTGGCTACTACAAATTCCATGAAAAATTAGCAAAACTAGGAGCGCATATTAAGCGTGTAAGCGAGGACTAAATGACAACAGGTTGGAAATATGTTGCAAAACAACTAACCTTAATTCTAGTGGTGGTGATTCTTAGCGTTCTTTTTCTAGCTATCGGTTTAATGCTAGGTTACAGCGTTTTTGGAGAGGGTAAGAACCCCTTAGCCATCTTATCCCTTGATAAATGGCAGTCCATTATCGGAAAATTCACTGGAAACGGTTAGGTTAATCACATTATCAAATTCAAAGTGGATAATCGCCTTTATGCGAGTAAATGCGGTTTTCCATTTTTTTAATGGAAGGAATTATGGCGAAAAAATCAAAAACATCAAAACAGTTTAAATCCATTATTGCAGTACTAGTTGCCTTAATTGGTATCGGGACGGGTTGGGTAACCACCTCAGAATCAGGCGAGCAATCCTTGCAGCAGGTGGTTTCCTTGGTCACTGGGCAAGAAACGTCTGCCTCATCTGTCACGTCTAACCAATCCAAATCAACAGACGGTGCCCCAAGTCAAGCCTTAGCAGAAACGGTTTTAACCGATAGCGTCAAGGAACAGTTGGGCAACAAGCTTGAGTGGAATGGGGCTGGAGCTTATATTGTGAATCAAAACAAGACGTCTTTAAATGCCAAGGTATCGAGTAAGCCTTATGTCAACAACAAAACCAAAACCGTTCAAGGGCAAACGGTTCCGACGGTTGCGAATGCCTTGCTAAGCAAATCCACACGCCAATACAAGAGCCGTGAGGAAACTGGCAATGGCTCAACTTCTTGGAAACCAGCTGGCTGGCACCAATTGCAACACTTGTCAGGAACTTATCACCATGCCGTTGATCGCGGGCATTTGCTGGGCTATGCTTTGGTTGGTGGTCTAAAAGGATTTGATGCCTCAACCAGCAATCCTGCTAATGTGGCAACGCAAACAGCTTGGGCAAATGAAGCCAACTCAGAAGACTCAACAGGTCAGAATTACTATGAATCACAGGTTCGCAAGGCTTTGGATCAAAACAAACGTGTGCGTTATCGCGTGACCTTAATCTATGATGGCGACAATATTCTCTCAAGTGGTACGCATTTGGAGGCAAAATCATCAGACGGTAGTTTGGAATTTAATGTCTTTATTCCAAATGTCCAAAGCGGCCTGACTTTCAATTACTATTCTGGTGAGGTCAGTGTCAATTAGCCGTTTTTCAATCTTGTCAAATGGTTTAAAATTTGTTAGAATAAACTGTAATTGAATAGTGTCTTGTGAGAGTAGTACCCTTATGGCAGTTTAACAGGGAATGGGAGCCGTGACTGGAAGCTTCCTAGATGAAAGTTTGGCGAATTCACTCACCAAAAAAGACAAGAATTAAGGTCTGCAAGTCAGATAAAAAACGGATGGTACCGCGTGTCAACGCTCCGCTAATGGAGCTTGGCACGTTTTTCGTTTTGTGAGCAGTATTCAGAGAGGGAATGGAATGGATTTACAAGCGCAATTAGAAGAATTAAAAGAAACAACGCAAGCCAAGTTGGCTGAAATGCATGGCGATCATGCCAAAGAACTTCAAGAATTACGTGTACAAGTTCTTGGGAAAAAAGGATCATTGACAGAATTGTTGAAAGGTTTGAAAGAACTCTCACATGATATGCGTCCAGTGGTTGGAAAACAAGTCAATGAAGTCCGCGACGTCTTGACAAAAGCTTTTGAAGAACAAGCTAAAATCGTTGAAGCTGCTAAAATCAAAGCACAATTGGAATCAGAAAGCTTGGATGTGACTCTTCCAGGACGTCAAGTTAACCTTGGTAACCGTCATGTCTTGACGCAAACAAGTGAAGAAATCGAAGATATTTTCCTTGGTATGGGATTCCAAGTTGTTGATGGATATGAAGTTGAATCAGATTACTACAACTTTGAACGTATGAACTTGCCAAAAGATCACCCAGCTCGTGACATGCAAGATACTTTCTACATCACTGAAGAAATCTTGCTTCGTACTCACACAAGTCCTGTGCAAGCTCGTACACTTGATAAACACGACTTTTCTAAAGGTCCATTGAAAATGATCTCACCAGGACGTGTGTTCCGTCGTGATACAGATGATGCGACACATAGCCACCAATTCCACCAAATCGAAGGTCTTGTTGTTGGTGAAAACATTTCTATGGGTGACCTTAAAGGAACTCTTGAAATGATTATCAAGAAAATGTTTGGTGAAGATCGTAAAATCCGTCTTCGTCCTTCATACTTCCCATTCACTGAACCATCAGTAGAAGTTGACGTCTCATGCTTCAAATGTGGTGGTAAAGGTTGTAACGTATGTAAGAAAACTGGTTGGATTGAAATCCTTGGTGCTGGTATGGTACACCCTCGTGTTCTTGAAATGTCTGGTGTAGACTCAGAAAAATATTCTGGATTTGCTTTTGGTCTTGGTCAAGAACGTATTGCGATGCTTCGTTACGGTATCAATGATATTCGTGGTTTCTATCAAGGCGATGTCCGTTTCTCAGATCAATTTAAATAATTGATTAGCAAGAAAAAGAATTGGAGGTCATCATGGCAGAAATCAAAGTTGAAAAAGTGACCTTGGATAAGTTAGAGGCGCTGCAAAAGCTTAGCATCGATACTTTCCGTGAAACCTTTGGTTTTGATAATACCGAAGAAGAACTTCAACAATTTTTCGATGAGAATTATACTTTAGCGCAACTTGAAAAAGATGTGACAGATAAAGAATCTGATGTTCGATTTGTCAAAGTTGATGGGCGCGAGGTTGGTTTTATGAAAGTAAACTGGGGCGCAGCACAGACTGAGCATGAGTTGGAAAATGCTTTTGAAATTCAACGTATCTACATTCTTAGTGAATGTCAGGGATTTGGCTTAGGTAAGAAATTATTTGAGCTGGCGCTTGATATGGCTAAGGCAGGTGAATTTGATTGGGCTTGGTTAGGTGTCTGGGAAGGCAATATCAAAGCTCAAGGTTTCTACCATAAATACGGATTTGAAAAATTTTCAGAGCACTTATTTAAAGTTGGCGATAAAGTAGACACAGATTGGCTTATGCGAAAAGCCTTAAAAGAATAAGAGTAGAAAGGGATAAAGAAGCTTACCTGTCAAACGTATTTTGACTGCGAAAAGCTTTTAACACATATTATGTTAGTAAGTTATAAATGGTTAAAAGAGCTTGTTGATGTTGATGTTACAACACATGAGCTTTCTGAAAAAATGTCAACAACAGGGATTGAGGTTGAAGGAGTTTCATCACCATCTGAAGGATTGACAAAATTGGTTGTTGGTCACGTTGTATCTTGTGAAGATGTTCCTGAAACACACTTGCACCTTTGCCAAGTAGATACTGGTGATGATGAATTGCGCCAAATCGTTTGTGGTGCTCCAAATGTGACTGCAGGGATTAATGTCATTGTAGCCGTTCCAGGAGCTCGTATTGCAGACAATTACAAAATCAAAAAAGGTAAAATCCGTGGCATGGAATCACTTGGGATGATTTGTTCTCTAGAAGAACTTGGTTTGCCTGATTCAATCATTCCAAAAGAATTTTCAGATGGTATTCAAATCTTGCCAGCAGAAGCAAAACCAGGTGATAGCATTTTCCCATACCTTGATTTGGATGATGAGATTATTGAATTGTCAATCACACCAAACCGTGCGGACGCTCTTTCAATGCGTGGGGTTGCTCATGAAGTGGCAGCCATTTATGGCAAATCTGTTCACTTCCCACAAAAAGACGTAAAAGAAGTTGAAAAAGCAGCCAAAGATGTGATTGATGTGGCTATCGAATCTGATAAGGTTTTGACTTACAAAGCGCGTGTGGTGGAAAATATAACGGTAAAACCAAGCCCACAATGGTTGCAAAACCTTTTGATGAATGCTGGTATTCGCCCAATCAACAATGTGGTTGACGTCACTAACTACATCTTGTTGTACTTTGGTCAACCAATGCACGCTTTTGATTTGGATAAATTTGACGATAGCAAAATTGTTGCCCGTCAAGCGCGTTTGGGTGAAAAATTGGTAACCCTTGATGGCGAAGAACGTGACCTGGTGGATGAGGACCTTGTTATCACTGTTGCGGACAAACCAGTTGCCCTTGCAGGTGTTATGGGTGGACAAGCAACTGAAATTGATAACCAATCTAAAAACGTTGTTTTGGAAGCTGCGGTCTTTGATGGCACATCTATTCGCAAAACCAGCAGCCGCTTGAACCTTCGTTCTGAAAGCTCATCACGTTTTGAAAAAGGCATCAACTACGCAACTGTTGATGAAGCCCTTGATTTTGCAGCTGCTATGCTAAATGAATTGGCAGGCGGAGAAGTTCTTGTTGGGTGTGTTGAAGCTGGTTTCGTTCCAACAACAGACGTTGAAGTATCAACAAGCCTTGATTACGTTAACGTTCGCTTGGGTACATCCTTAACTTATGCTGATATCGAAGATGTCTTTGCCAAACTTGGCTTTGGTGTGTCTGGCAATGCAGAACATTTCACTGTTTCAGTGCCACGTCGTCGCTGGGATATTGCCATTCAAGCTGATTTGGTTGAAGAAATTGCGCGTATCTATGGTTATGACAATCTACCAACAACCCTTCCAGAAGCTGCTGGAACAGCAGGCGAATTGACTGCGACGCAAAAATTACGCCGCAAAGTGCGTTCAATCGCAGAAGGTGCTGGTTTGACTGAAATCGTGTCATACGCCTTGACAACACCTGAAAAAGCTGTTGAATTTACCTTACAACCAAGCCATTTGACCGAATTAATGTGGCCAATGTCAGTGGAACGCTCAGTGCTTCGTCAAAACATTGTGTCTGGTATGTTAGATACCATCGCTTACAACGTCGCTCGTAAAAACAGCAATATTGCCATTTACGAAATTGGTAAAATCTTTGAACAAAAAGGCAATCCAAAAGAAGATTTGCCAAATGAAATCAGCACTTTTGCTTTTGCGATTTCTGGTTTAGTGGCTGAAAAAGATTTCCAAACCAAGGCAACTCCAGTTGATTTCTTCTATGCCAAAGGTATTTTGGACGCTCTCTTTGATAAGCTTGATGTGACGGTGGATTATGTGGCTGAAAAAGGTCTTGACAGCATGCACCCAGGACGTACAGCAGCCATCTACCTAGATGACCAATTGCTTGGATTTGTCGGACAAGTTCACCCACAAACCGCTAACAACTACAATATTCCTGAAACTTATGTTGCAGAATTGAACTTGGATATGATTGAAGCAGCTCTTCCTGCGGATAAAACTTTTGTTGACATCACCAAATTCCCTGCAGTTTCTCGTGATATTGCCTTGTTATTGCCAAGCACAACAACGCATAAAGACATCATTACAGCTATTGAATCGGCTAACGTGAAACGTTTGACAGATATCAAACTCTTTGACGTTTATGCTGGTGCTAATATCGCCGAAGGCATGAAATCAATGGCTTACAGCCTTACTTTCCAAAATCCAAACGATAACTTGACTGATGAAGAAGTTACTAAATACATGGATAAAATCACTAAAGTCCTTGTTGAACAACTAGGAGCAGAAGTTCGTTAATCATTTGATACAATATTAGGCTATTTTGGTTAATATAGATAAACCACC
>SAMEA3663077__coassemble_1053_pt1 | contig 7911 bp, 9 predicted proteins | sample SAMEA3663077__metabat2_low_PE_014 | metagenome-assembled genome bin SAMEA3663077 (sample SAMEA3663077) | pig gut metagenome | biome: pig gut; feature: pig-associated habitat; material: faeces | place: France | collected 2012
TTCAAATCATAACCCGCCGCATAGGCTGTTTCTCGTTTTGGCAATAAGTTGCTATCCGTAAATGACGAAACCAACTCAAACCCTCTCACTTTACTCATGTTATCATTCCTTTCTAAATTTCCTTGCCTTCATAGGTAAAACGAATGTGGGGAAAGCTTTTCTCGGCGTCTTTTCCTTCCATGAAAGCTTTGGCGTCCTTAGTTATTTGAGCAAAATCAATGCCTTGTTGCTTCGCCGCAAAAACACAGCCACAGTAGCATTGACGGTAGATATCATACTCATCGCACATTTCAACCGAACGACGGTAGCCATTATTTTTTTTGAAATCACTTGGCAAATACTTAGTAGCATAAACTTTTTGCACGTCAATGCCCACGCTATTGATGAGCTGCGAATTTTTATGCGGACTAATGGTCAAGGCACTGGCAAAATAGTCAAAACCAAGCTCCACAGCCATTTGAGCTGTTTTATCCAAACGGTAATCAAAGCAAACCTTGCAACGGTCGCCACCCTCAGGCTCTTCTTCCAAACCATGCACCTTTTGGAAATACTCTGAGGGCTCATAAGGTGCCTCGATAAATTGTACCTGATTGCCCGTTCTTTCGTTAAAATCCGACACAAATTGCTGAACAACGTAGGCCCTGCGATGGTATTCCACCTTAGGATGAATATTGGAATTGGCAAAATAAACCGTCAAATCTGCATACTGCGTCAAGTACTCCAAGGTATATGTCGAACACGGCGCACAACAAACGTGAACAAGAATGCGAGGTCGCACCTCTTCTTTCAGCCATTGTTTGGCCATTTGTTGCATGACACGGTCATAGTTGATTTTTTGATTGGGATTCATTTTAGATAAAATCTCTTCTAAATCAATCACAATTGTCTTCCTTTCCTCGTCATTTCTAAAAGTCCTTCCATTATACCATAACTCCCAGCACATGACAGACGGCCAACCTTTCCAAACAAGACTTAATCCCCCTCATTTTTCGAAAGCCGTTACAAATAATGAAGACAAACAAGGTTTTCTTGTGATATAATGGAAGTTGTAATCTTGCTCGTTTAAGAGAGGAGAAAAAATGGTAAGACAAAAAATTTCTGTCTTAGGGCCCGGTTCGTGGGGAACCGCTCTCGCCCAAGTATTAAACGATAATGGGCATGACGTTTGTCTCTGGGGAAATGTTCCCGAACAAATCGATGAAATCAACACGGAACATACTAATATACGTTACTTCAAAGACAAACATCTCTCAGAAAACATCAAGGCAACGCTTGATTTATCTGAAGCCCTAAAAGACGCGGATGCTGTCTTATTTGTCGTCCCCACAAAAGTCATGCGTCTTGTTGCAAAACAAGTCGCTGAGGTGCTTGACCATAAGGTCGTCGTGATGCACGCGTCAAAAGGCCTTGAGCCTGGAACACACGAACGCCTATCAACTGTTATTGAGGAAGAGATTCCAAAAGAACTACGTTCTGACATCGTGGTGGTTTCTGGACCAAGCCATGCCGAAGAAACCATTGTTCGTGACATCACTTTGATTACAGCTGCTTCTAAGAAAATGGAAACCGCCAAATACGTCCAAGAACTCTTCAGCAACAACTATTTCCGTCTTTACACCAATTCAGATGTGATCGGTGTTGAAACGGCAGGTGCCTTGAAAAATATCATCGCCGTTGGAGCTGGGATTTTGCACGGACTTGGTTATGGTGACAATGCCAAGGCCGCTGTTATCACACGTGGTCTAGCAGAAATCACACGTTTAGGGGTGAAAATGGGTGCCAACCCGTTAACCTACATCGGACTTTCTGGTGTGGGGGATCTCATCGTAACAGGAACCTCTGTTCATTCTCGTAACTGGCGCGCTGGTAATGCCCTAGGAAAAGGCGAAAAACTAGCTGATATCGAGAAAAACATGGGAATGGTTATCGAAGGGATATCAACTACCAAGGTTGCTTACGAATTGGCAAAAGAACTAGATGTCTATATGCCAATCACCAGTGCCATTTACAAGGTCATCTACGAAGGTTATGATGTCAAAGAATGTATCGTTGCCTTGATGTCTGGCGACTTCCGTTCAGAGGACGAATGGCACTAAACTCACATTTTTAATAAGTCATTGAATTGAAACAAAAGGAGACTCTCACATGAAAAAAGTTAAAAAGGCTGTCATTCCGGCTGCCGGTCTTGGAACACGTTTTTTGCCAGCTACTAAAGCATTAGCCAAAGAAATGTTACCAATCGTCGACAAACCAACCATCCAATTTATCGTTGAAGAAGCTTTGAAATCAGGTATCGAAGATATTTTGGTGGTAACTGGAAAACAAAAACGTTCTATCGAAGACCACTTTGATTCAAACTTTGAATTAGAGTACAACCTAGAACAAAAAGGAAAAACAGACCTTCTTAAACTAGTAAACGACACCACAGCAATCAACTTGCACTTCATCCGCCAAAGCCACCCACGTGGACTTGGAGATGCTGTGCTTCAAGCCAAAGCATTCGTTGGAAACGAACCTTTTGTGGTGATGCTCGGGGATGATTTGATGGATATCACAGATGATAAAGCTGTGCCATTGACTAAACAACTCATCAACGATTACGAACAAACACACGCTTCAACAATCGCTGTGATGTCTGTTCCTCATGATGAAGTGTCATCTTACGGTGTTATTGCACCTCACGGTAAAGGTGTCAATGGACTTTACAGTGTGGAAACTTTTGTTGAAAAACCAGCCCCTGAAGACGCACCAAGTGATTTAGCGATTATCGGTCGCTACCTCCTTACTCCAGAAATCTTCAATATCCTTGAAACACAAGAACCTGGAGCTGGTAACGAAATTCAATTGACAGATGCTATCGATACGCTTAACAAAACACAACGTGTTTTCGCTCGTCAATTCAATGGCAGCCGCTACGATGTCGGTGATAAATTTGGTTTTATGAAAACATCTATCGAATATGCCCTTCAACACCCTCAAGTCAAAGACAATATGAAACAATACTTGATTGATTTAGGGAAAGAATTAGAAGGTACAGCACCTAAACAAACAAAAGAAGACTAAAAAGCAGCCCCCTCAAGCTCAACTTGAGGGGGCTTTTTAGCGCCTTACAAGGCTAAAAAGACAAGTAAAACATTTAGAATAATATAGGCTGCTAGAGCTAGCCAGCGTTGCCACGGTTGAAATAACTTTTCATCAACCTGCGTTGGTAAAAAGACGGCACACAAGAGTCCTCCGACAATACCACCAATATGTCCGACAATACCAATACTTGGGCTAAACAGATTAAACAATAAGTTAATGGCAATCAAGATTTGGTAATTACGCCCAACTTCCTTTAAAAAAGGGTCTTTACCAAAATAGCCAACAACCATGGTCGCGGCAAAAACGCCAAATAAAGACGTCGAAGCCCCTGCTGCAATCACATTTGGCGTGAAGAAAAGGGTAAAGACGTTTCCAGCAATCCCAGATAAGACATACAAAGCCAGAAATTTATGATGTCCCCAAATCTGCTCGGCCAATTGTCCAACAAAATAAAGTGTCAATGCATTAAAAATAAAATGCTGCCAACCAATGTGAACAAAAATCGGAGTGACCAAGCGCCATAATTGGCTAGGGTCGTAGGCAACGTAAGCTCCGTACATTCCCCCAAAATTAAAAACAGCTGTTCCAGTGCTGGCATTTCCCAAATAAAGTACCTGCATGGCTAAAAAGACAAGAGTCGTCATGGCCAGTAATATCATGGTTACTGGGCTTTTTCGTAAGGCATCCCTCATCGACTAAAAACCTCCCTCACTGCAATGTCATAAGTATCTTCGTGAAAATCCTGTTCTTGAAAATGGTAAATGGTGCTGACCGTCTGTCCGTGATAATCTGATAAATAACGGTCGTAATAGCCCCCACCGTAACCAATACGAAAACCCGCACGGTTAAAGGCAACACCAGGAACATGAATCAAATCAATCTCTGACTTGTCCACAGCCTCATCACTACTTAGCGGTTCCCACAGACCAAAAGAAGTCTGCACCAGCGACTCTTTTTCATAAGGACAAAAGACCATGCGTCCCTGTGGATAAGTCTTAGGCACAAGAATACATTTACCATCTTTCTCAGCCTGACGGATCAGCAATTGCGTATCGTATTCAAAATCAAAAGCTAAATAAGTCGCAATAACCTTAGCGTCCTGATAAGCCTTAGAGGCGGTCAAATCTTCCAATAACTGGAGATCTCTCACCTGCTTTTCTTTCCGATCTTGCCCCTTTAAGGCTGCTAAAATCTGCTGTCGTACGTGTGATTTTTCCATGCTATTATCATACCATAAAACCTTTTTTCCTAATAACGAAAACTTTGGAAAGGCATGACAAAATCGACTATTTTAGCTTTTGGAAAGAAGATTTTTAATAGCTTTAAGGTTTCTTTAAGGTTTACCCGCTATAATAAGATTTATCCTAGATAGCGGTTCTCCCAAACCGCTGGGAATAGTCTCTTTAGAATTATTCCCCTTTCATAAATCTCCTGGGCATGATTGAAAAATCATGTCCTTCCCTTTTTGGCCACTGTTTTCCCCACAGTGGTTTTTTCATTTAAAACATAACAAAAGACGCAAAAACAAGGTTTTGCGTCTTTTTTATTTCTAATTGGCTCTTTCTTTTAAGAAACCTGAGATTTCACGAACGGCAAATGGTAGGGCATCCTCATTTGGGCTCATTTTAGGATGGTGAAGGGCATAAGGTGTACCTACCCCAAGCCAAAACATAACGCCAGGAATGTGATTTAAAAGGTAACCAAAATCCTCACCAGTCATGGCTGGCAAACAGTCAATCAAATTGACAGCTTCTTGAGCTTCAAAGAAAGCCATCAATTCACGCGCCAATTCAGGGTCATTTTCAACAGGAAGATAGCCTCCTTGTTTGAGTTCCACGTCGACTTCTATACCAAAACTGGCCGCAACACCTTGAGCAATTTCAGTTAAGCGTTTTTGAATGTGCAGGCTCATCTCCTGTGTCAACGTTCGAATAGTCCCATGCAGCTGTGCGGTTTCTGCAATGACATTATTGGTCGTGCCTGAATGGAAAGAACCAAAGGTCACCACCCCACCTTGAATAGGATCAACATTGCGGCTCACAATCGTCTGCACCTGCGTCACAAAGTAAGACGCAGCAACCAAGGCATCGTTAGCTTCGTGAGGAAAAGCAGCGTGTCCGCCCTTGCCTTTAAAGGTTACCAAAACTTCACAAGTCCCTGCAAACAAGGTTGAGGTATTGGTCCCAATATCACCCACCTTAAAATCAGGTCGCACATGCAAGCCATAAAATTCATCTGGTTTCCAATCGCCAAAAGCATTGTCCTGATACATGAGCATGCCTCCTGCTTCGTTTTCTTCGGCTGGTTGGAAGAGAAACAGAACATTATTTTTAGGCTGTTTTTGCACCAATTCATTGAGCAGACCAAGGGCAACCGTCATGTGGATATCGTGTCCACAAGCGTGCATGCGCCCTTCGTGCTGGCTCGCAAACGGCAACCCTGTTTCTTCAACAACAGGCAAAGCGTCAATATCTGTACGCCAACCAATTGTTTTTTCAGGGGCATATCCCTTGATAAAGACAAGAATACCTGTACGCCAAGTGCGTTGTTCTACAAAGTCTTTTCCAGCCGTTATCTCTGCAATCCGCTCCAAAAGATAGACTTGTGTTTTGAATTCTTCCAAACCAATTTCTGGAATTTGATGCAAATCGCGACGAATTTTCACTAAATCTAAAGTCATATCGCAAACTCCAAATGGGTTTTATAAATGACGTAGAGCGTCCTCTAGGGCTGTTTTTTGTTGAGTTTTCGCATCGATTTCTTTAATGATGCGAGCAGGGACACCTGCTACCACGACATTTTCAGGAACGTCTTTTGTAACAATAGCTCCCGCTGCAACGACCGAACCATTACCAACCTGAACCCCTTCAATCACAACGGCATTCGCTCCCACAAGAACGTTATCACCGATACGAACAGGTTCTGCTGAAGCTGGCTCAATCACGCCTGCAAGGACCGCACCCGCACCGATGTGGCTATTTTTCCCAACAATCGCGCGACCACCAAGAACCGCACCCATATCAATCATAGTGCCAGCACCGATTTCAGCACCGATATTAATCACAGCTCCCATCATCACCACCGCATTGTCCTCAATGGTTACTTGGTCACGAATAATCGCACCTGGCTCAATACGAGCATTGAGATGACGTTTATCCAGCAAAGGTACCGCAGAATTACGCCCATCTTGTTCCACCACATAATCCTTGTTTTCAGTCAGATTAGCCAAAAGTGGCTCAATATCTTTCCAATCCCCAAAAAGCACATTGCCAAGCTTGAGAACATTTTCTGGAACAGCCGCTGCCAACTCTCCCTCAAAAGTCACCTTCACATTTGTCTTTTTCTCCGCATTACCAATAAAAGCAATAATCTCTTGCGCCGTCATTTTTTGTGCAGTCATCTCTTTTTCTTCTCCCATCCAAAGTTAGTTAATTGTTTACTATTATACCAAATTTTCAGAAAATTTGGAAAGGAATTTGGTTATTTATTCACCCCAAATAATTTTTTCACTCAAAAAAAGACCTCCTTCAGGAAGTCTTTCAAACAAACTCAGTTACTTACTGGAGTGAAAATCAATTTTGCTGAATCTGCTGGTACTGCATCATCTGTATTATAAAAAGAGGTTGTGATAATTTCTCCTTCAGATAGTTTAACAGTAACGTCCATATTACCTGGATTTAAAGATTGACTTCGTTCATCACCAGATTCCTCATTATAAATTCCTATATTCCAACCCAAGTTTTCAAATTCAGTATCCATCGTCATGTTTGTGCTTAAAGTATATGTTCCAGCTGGAATATCTCTACCGACAACATAATTGCCAATTCCAATTTCATTTGATTGTGAAACATTCTCAACTGCTGTAAGTTTGATTTTAGAAATATTTGAAAAGTCTAAAGTGTCACCTTCAAATAATATAACTCTGATTACTGACGGAGAAGTTGTATCCCCACTGTCTGTCGAAGCACCAGTCCAGTTGATATATAGTCCAGAATACGTCTTACTTCTATCACCCATGATATTGCCATTGCCACCAGTAATCTCTAAATCATAGATTCCAGGCTTAATATCACCAGATTCCCCAACAGTAATTTTTCCAGTTATATATAACTCATCAGTAGAAACCGAAGAATCTGCCAATTTATTAATTTCTTCTAAGAAACTTGCTTCCTTGCTTGATTTAGTTTTAGAAGCAACTATATTTCCTGTTTTATCTGCACTTGATGAATTATCCATAGCAGAATCAATCGCTGCACCGTAGGCAGATTGAGTTATCAAAACAATGATAAATGCTAATATTGCAACAATAATTGAAACATCTGCCGCTTTTGCATGGTTAATTGCTTCTATTTTTTCTATTAATTATTACTGATATGACGCCTAGAATAAGAGCTACTAAAGCTAAAGCAGCTGAACCATTATTGATAAATGGCATCCAAGAAGTTAAAAGCGCCATTCCTCCTACAACAACCGCAATTATCGCAACAACTTTATGTTCATTATTTTTATTTTCCATATTTTATTTCCAACGTTCTAAATTCTTACAATTACTCTTGAAACTTTTTCAAACTAGCAAGGTATAGTGAACCACCAATAATAGCTAAAATTCCACCAACCCAGCCTAAAAATGGGATAATTGCCAAAGCTCCTCCAACAATCAGCAATACATTAGGTGCTGAACCAATACGGTCGTCATCTTTATAATATACAGAACCTACAATTCCAAGAACTAAAATAGCAATTTTAACAAATAAAGCCAAAGTGCTAGCTAGTGTCGTTGAAGTGATTGAAATTGCTGAACCACCATTGTAAGCAGTATCAAGTGTA